>Ga0209281_1000064_pt1 | contig 287876 bp, 268 predicted proteins | sample MedtruBG_FD_187514 | JGI IMG/M metagenome (GOLD analysis project Ga0209281, IMG submission 187514) | Root nodule microbial communities of legume samples collected from California, USA - Medicago truncatula BG (SPAdes) (version 2) | ecosystem: Host-associated > Plants > Roots > Nodule | place...
ACACTGAAATCGGAGTGTTTTTACCTGAACAGGTTCAGCGATCTGAATGAACTGAGGAAGGCGATAGAGGACTATATCCATTACTATAACAACGAGCGGAGCAGTCTGAAATTAAAAGGCCTGAGTCCGGTAGAATACCGAACCCAGACCCCGATAGCCGCTTAAAATGAACTGTCCAACTTTATGGGGTCAGTCCAAACACGGGGCTTTTTTATGGCTTACAGCTTAGCGCCTTCCACGGCTTCGCGGGCAAGCTTAGTGATGCGATCATAGTCGCCCGCTTCCAGCGCGTCTGCCGGCACCAGCCAGGAGCCGCCGATGCACAGCACGCTTTTCAGCGCCAGGTAGTCACGGTAGTTAGCCGGTGAGATACCGCCGGTTGGGCAGAAACGTACCTGAGAGAACGGGCCAGCAATAGCCTGCAGCGCTTTGGTGCCGCCGTTGGCTTCCGCAGGGAAGAATTTAAACTCTTTCAGGCCGTAGTCCATACCCAGCATCAGTTCAGAAACGGTGCTGATACCCGGGATCAGCGGAATGCTGCCTTCGGTAGCGGCTTTCAGCAGCGGCTCGGTCAGGCCCGGGCTGATGGCGAACTGCGCGCCCGCTTCGGTCACTTCTGCCAGCTGCTGTGGGTTCAGCACGGTACCCGCCCCGATAATCGCGTCAGGCACTTCTTTCGCAATCGCGCGAATGGCATCGATAGCGCAGGCGGTACGCAGCGTAACTTCCAGCACGCGAACGCCACCTGCAACCAACGCTTTTGCCATCGGCACGGCATGTTCCAGCTTGTTAATGACGATAACCGGCACGACCGGGCCGGTTTTCAGGATCTGTTCTGCTGTTGTTTTCCAATTTTTCATCTGAGCGCCTCTTAGCCAGTTTTAATCTGTTTTCCGTGGGGCATTGCCACCACGGGCTTAAAATTTAATGCAGGTTGCGCCTTGTTCAGCGCCCGAAAGCTGTTCGCGCAGGGCGCCAAATAGCTCACGTCCGGTCCCTACACGCTCGGCGCTGAGATCCGGGTGATAAGCGGTGCGCGCCGCAAGTACGGCGTCATCCACCAGCAGCGTCAGCTCGCCGGTTTGGCCGTTAACGCGAATAATGTCACCTTCCTGCACCTTCGCCAGCAGCCCGCCATCGTAGGCTTCAGGGGTGACGTGGATTGCAGAAGGAACCTTACCTGAGGCGCCGGACAGTCTTCCATCCGTCACCAAAGCAATTTTGAAACAGCGGTCCAATAATACTCCAAGCGGCGGCATAAGTTTATGCAATTCTGGCATGCCGTTCGCTTTTGGCCCCTGATGGCGCACCACGACAACGCAGTCACGGTCCAGCTTGCCGGCTTCAAATGCCGGTAAAACGTCGTGCTGGCTTTCAAAAATAACCGCAGGCGCTTCAATTACCTGGTTTTCTACCGGCACCGCTGAGGTTTTCATCACCGCACGGCCCAGGTTCCCGCTCAGCACTTTGGTCCCGCCGTGACGGGAGAATGGTTTTTCCATGGTGGCGATAACGTCGGCGTCCAGCGGCTCACTGGCACCTTCACGCCAGGCAAGCTGGCCGTTGTCGAGCCACGGCTCCATGGTGTAATGGTGCAGGCCAAAACCGGCCACGGTATTAACGTCTTCGTGCAGCAGGCCGCCTTTCAGCAACTCGCGCATCAGCACCGGTACGCCGCCCGCCGCCTGGAAGTGGTTAATGTCCGCCGGGCCGTTCGGGTATAAGCGCGCCAACAGCGGCACAATTTCGGAGATGTCGGAGAAGTCATCCCAGTTGATGACGATCCCCGCAGCTCGAGCCATCGCCACGAGGTGCATGGTGTGGTTCGTCGAGCCGCCGGTAGCCAGCAGCGCAACAATGCCGTTCACCACCACCTTCTCATCGATCATTTTCCCAAGAGGCATCCATTCGTTGCCGTTGCCGGTCAGGCGAGTCACCTGGCGGGCGGCAGCATCCGTCAGCGCGTGGCGCAGTTCGGCATCAGGCTGAATAAACGAAGAGCCCGGCAGCTGCATGCCCATGAACTCAACCACCATCTGGTTGGTATTCGCCGTGCCGTAGAAGGTACAGGTGCCCGGCGCATGATAAGAAGCGGCTTCCGCCTCCAGCAGCGCCAGCCTGTCCACTTTGCCTTCGGCATAAAGCTGGCGAATGCGGACCTTTTCTTTATTCGGCAGGCCGCTGGCCATCGGGCCTGATGGCACGAAAAGCGCAGGTAAATGACCAAACGACAGCGCGGCCATGGTCAGCCCCGGAACAATTTTGTCGCATACGCCGAGGTAAAGAGCACCGTCAAACATATTATGGGAAAGGCCAACGGCGGTAGACATGGCAATCACTTCGCGGCTCAGCAGGGAAAGCTCCATACCATCCTGCCCTTGAGTGACCCCGTCGCACATCGCCGGTACGCCGCCCGCAACCTGCCCCACGGCGCCCACGGAGTGCAGCGCTTTGCGGATTTGCTCAGGATAATGCTCATACGGCTGATGCGCGGACAGCATGTCGTTGTAGGAGGTAACGATCGCAATATTGTTACGCAACATGCTTTTCAGCGCCGCCTTATCGTCCGGCTGGCAGGCAGCGAAACCATGCGCCAGGTTACCGCAGGCAAGTTCCGAGCGGTGAACCGTGTTGCTCCTGGCTTTCTCAATGCGTGCCAGATAGGCTTCGCGCGTTGGGCGGGAGCGTTCGATAATACGCGATGTTACCCGTAACAAATTTGGATGCATAGAAGTTCCTCAGAAAGTGGCTGTTCCCCCGCGCTACTATCATCATGTTCCGGGCGGCTGAAAATAGCCTTGTAGCCCATCAATCTTGACTGTCGGGAGCAAAATCGCTTCAGCTAGTGTAAATAAAAAAGCCCCGCGGGTGAATCCACGCGGGGCTATTATTCATAAAAAACTATGCCACTTCTGTGTTAGATCATGTTACCGGTAAAATGAGATGTGTTTGTTATCACCTTTTTACCGGCAACGCGCTCCAGATGTTACTCAAATTCGTTCCAGGAGTGCCCGTCACGGGTAATCATCGCCACGGAAGCCACCGGCCCCCAGGTTCCTGCCTGATAAGGTTTCGGGGCGTCGTTATCCGCAGCCCAGGCTTCGGTGATGGAGTCGACCCATTTCCACGCCTCTTCCACTTCATCGCGGCGAACGAACAGCGCCTGAATGCCCCGCATGGTTTCCAGCAGCAGGCGTTCATAGGCATCCGCCAGATGAGATTCGTTGAAGGTCTCGGAATAGCTCAGATCAAGTTTGGTCGTCTGCAGGTTATGCTTATGCTCCAGGCCCGGAACTTTGTTCAGGATCTGGATATCCACGCCTTCGTCCGGCTGCAGACGAATGGTCAGCTTGTTCTGCGGCAATTCCTGCCAGGAGTCTTTAAACAGATTCAGCGCAGGGTTTTTGAAATAAACCACGACTTCAGAGCATTTGGTTGGCAGACGTTTCCCGGTACGCAGGTAGAACGGCACGCCGGCCCAGCGCCAGTTATCGATATCCACGCGGATAGCCACGAAGGTTTCCGTTGCGCTGGCTTTGTTAGCGCCCTCTTCTTCGAGGTAGCCCGGCACTTTTTTGCCCTGCGCGAAGCCCGCGGTGTACTGACCACGCACGGTTTTGTCACGCACGTTGGTGCGGTCAATGCGGCGCAGCGACTGCAGAACCTTCACCTTCTCATCGCGGATGTGGTCCGCGGTCAGGTCAGACGGTGGAGACATGGCAATCATGCACAGGATCTGCAACAGGTGGTTCTGGATCATGTCGCGCATCTGCCCGGCCTGATCGAAGTAACCCCAACGCCCTTCAATCCCCACTTCCTCGGCCACGGTGATTTCTACGTGATCGATGGTGCGGTTATCCCAGTTGTTGGCAAACAGGGAGTTGGCAAAACGCAGCGCCAGCAGGTTAAGAACGGTTTCTTTACCCAGATAGTGGTCGATGCGGTAAACCTGGCACTCTTCGAAGAACTCGCCGACCTGGTCATTGATTTCCTGAGAAGTTTCGAGGGAGGTCCCCAGCGGTTTTTCCATCACCACGCGAGCAGGTTTTGCATTCAGCTTCGCCTTGCCTAACCCTTTGCAGATAGCGCCGAAGGTGCTTGGCGGCATCGCGAAGTAGTTGATGGTGACGCGGTTCTGCTGGTCCAGCATTTTGCCCAGCTTGGTGAAAGCAGAGGTATCGTTAACGTCCAGGTTACAGAAATCCAGACGACCGCTCAGTTTTTCCCACAGGCTCTCGTCAATCTTCTCTTTCATGAAGGTTTCGAGGGCTTCGCGCACCACTTTGGTGTATGCCTCTTTATCCCAGTCTGCACGGCCAACACCAAGAATGCGGGTTTCCGGGTGGATTTGACCTGCTTTTTCCAGCTGATACAGGGATGGCAACAGTTTTCGGCGCGCCAGGTCGCCTTTTGCACCGAAAATGACCAGATCGCACGCCTGGGCCGTTTGCGTTACCGCCATGTTTGTCTCCTCGTTTCGGATATCCCGGCTTTTACCGGCCCTCGGGGGCGCGGATAGCATTAAGCCAGGCAAGTCTTGTAATTTTATTACGCTGCAATGTACTGCTTTTGCTGAATTGAGGACAACCGTTAACCCCGGTTTGACCGCCTCAATTGCTAACTTTTCCCACAATGCCGCACTAAAGCGTCATTCAATGGCGTTTTTTTACACAATGTAACCGTTGCCAAAGTTAGACACCGATCATGTAATGAAAAAAAACAACAACATTACCCGAGCAACTCGCCCTTTCACATTTTAGCCAGAGTATATTCTTGCTAAATCGGCCCACGATTTCTTCTTTTACTGAAATCGCTAAAACCCATGAGTGCCCGCCTTTATGAATATGCTGGAAAAAATCCAGTCACAGCTGGAACACCTTAGCAAATCGGAACGCAAAGTCGCAGAAGTGATTCTCGCCACACCTCAGGATGCCATTCACTCAAGCATCGCCACGCTCGCCCGCAGTGCAGACGTCAGTGAACCCACAGTAAACCGCTTCTGCCGCCGCCTGGAAACCAAAGGCTTCCCGGATTTTAAACTGCATTTAGCCCAGAGTCTGGCGAATGGCACGCCGTATGTAAACCGGAATGTTGATGAAGATGATAGCGTCGAGTCCTACACCGGTAAGATATTTGAGTCCGCGATGGCAGGCCTTGACAGGGTTCGCCAGTCGCTGGATATGTCAGCCGTTAATCGCGCCGTCGATCTGCTGACCCAGGCAAAGAAAATCGCCTTCTTTGGGCTTGGATCTTCTGCCGCCGTCGCCCACGACGCCACCAATAAATTCTTCCGCTTCAACGTACCGGTAATTTACTCAGATGACGTTGTTATGCAACGTATGAGCTGTATGAATTGTACTGAACAGGACGTTGTGGTGCTGATATCCCACACCGGGCGGACTAAAAACCTGGTCGAACTCGCCCAGCTAGCCCGTGAAAACGATGCCATTGTGCTCGCCATCACCTCTGAGGGGAGCCCCCTTGCCCGCGAGGCCACGCTTTCGCTGCTGCTTGATGTGCCTGAAGACACCGATATCTATATGCCAATGGTGTCTCGTCTCGCGCAGTTAACCGTTATTGACGTGCTGGCAACGGGCTTTACTTTGCGTAGAGGGGCAAAATTCAGGGATAACTTGAAGCGAGTCAAGGAAGCGCTCAAAGAATCGCGCTTTGATAAACAACGCCATCTCTCAGGCGATGAACATTAATTTTTGATAACAAAGTTGTAACTTATTAGGCTGTTCGGTTACGTTGTCATGGGGGCTCACAGCACACCCTGACCTACCGAGTTTTGTTCACGCAACACCAAGTTGTTTCAGTCAACGGAGTAATACATGTCCAGACGGCTACGTAGAACCAAAATCGTTACCACTTTAGGCCCGGCAACCGACCGCGATAATAATTTAGAAAAGATTATTGCCGCCGGCGCTAACGTGGTGCGCATGAACTTCTCCCACGGTTCACCCGAAGATCACCTGCTGCGTGCGGATAAAGTGCGTGAGATTGCCGCAAAACTGGGGCGCCACGTGGCGATTCTCGGTGATTTGCAGGGGCCAAAAATTCGCGTATCTACCTTCAAAGAAGGCAAAGTTTTCCTTAACCTGGGCGACAAATTCCTGCTGGATGCCAACCTGGGTAAAGGTGAAGGCGACAAAGAGAAAGTCGGTATCGACTATAAAGGCCTGCCGGCCGACGTCGTGCCTGGCGATATTCTGCTGCTTGATGATGGCCGCGTTCAGCTCAAAGTGCTGGAAGTTCATGGCCTGAAAGTGTTTACCGAAGTGACCGTAGGCGGCCCACTGTCCAACAACAAAGGGATCAACAAGCTGGGCGGCGGCCTGTCGGCCGAAGCGCTGACGGATAAAGACAAAGCGGACATCGTGACCGCCGCCAAAATCGGCGTTGATTACCTTGCTGTCTCCTTCCCTCGCTGCGGCGAAGACCTGAACTACGCTCGCCGCCTGGCGCGTGACGCGGGCTGTGATGCAAAAATTGTTGCTAAAGTAGAACGCGCGGAAGCCGTTTGCGATGAAGCAGCAATGGACGACATTATTCTCGCCTCTGACGTGGTCATGGTTGCACGCGGTGACCTGGGCGTAGAGATCGGTGACCCGGAGCTGGTCGGTATCCAGAAGACCCTGATTCGCCGCGCCCGTAAGCTGAACCGCGCCGTGATCACTGCGACCCAGATGATGGAGTCGATGATAACCAACCCAATGCCAACCCGTGCAGAAGTCATGGACGTGGCAAACGCCGTACTTGACGGTACCGATGCGGTGATGCTGTCGGCGGAAACCGCCGCTGGCCAGTACCCGGCTGAAACGGTCGCGGCTATGGCGCGCGTTTGCCTGGGTGCGGAAAAAATCCCAAGCATCAACGTGTCTAAACACCGCCTGGACGTGCAGTTCGATAACGTGGAAGAAGCCATTGCGATGTCCGCGATGTATGCCGCTAACCACCTGAAAGGGGTTACCGCTATCATCTCGATGACGGAGTCCGGGCGTACCGCGCTGATGACGTCTCGTATCAGCTCCGGCCTGCCTATCTTTGCGCTGTCCCGTCACGAACGTACGCTGAACCTGACCTCGCTGTACCGCGGCGTAACGCCGGTCTACTTTGATAGCTTGAACGAAGGCGTTGTCGCCGCAAGCGATGCGGTAAACCTGCTGCGCGATAAGGGCTATCTGATCTCCGGCGACCTGGTCATCGTGACCCAGGGCGACGTGATGAGCACCATCGGCACCACCAACACTACCCGCATCCTCTGCGTTGAATAATCTACGCACACCCTAACCGGGTAAACCCGACAAAGCCGCGACATCCCGTTGCGGCTTTTTAATTTCCCGCACCGACGCCTGCCGGTATATCCACACTGAGTTCATCGTTTTAAATTTATAGCCCATTTAAATGATACGTTATAACATAACAATTTACATGGCGTAATCAGACCTTATATATCGCCAATTTCTGAACAGGCACGTTCATTTTGAGTCCCCACAGACATGATGAAAATCAAACGCAACCTCTTATATGCTGGCGTGTTTCTGGCGCTTATTTCTCAACCGCTTTTTGCCGCAGACTGCAACACGACATCCTGTGAGGAAAACATCACGGTAGTAAGCCAGGCCCCTGCGGAGCGGCCACCCGCCAGCGGCACGGCCTCACGCCTGGGCCTGACTGACAAAGAAACGCCGCGGTATGTGGAAACCTTTGCACAAAAACAGATCGTCGCGCAGGGCGACCGCACGCTTGCCGAAACGGTCAGTCATGCCACCGGGATGTCCGGCGTGGCCTCCCCTACGCTTTCCAACAGTTTTTCTCTGCGTGGTTTTATGCCCGTAAGCTGGCTGCTGGACGGGCTGGAAATGCCCGGCAGTACGCTGCAACTTGGCAATCCAGCCCACTACCAGCAGGTGGATATTTTGCACGGCCCAGGCTCCGCGCTGAATGGCCTGACCGCCACCGCCGGTAGCGTCAACCTTGTTTCACATCAACCCAGCTTTGTTGACTCCCCCGCCATGCTCCGCTACCAGGCGGGTAGTTACAGTACCCAGTCCTTGCAGGGCGGAGCGGGGGGGACGCTGATTGAAGACAAGGTAGCCTGGCGGCTAGATGCTTCGGGTAGCGAAGGGCACAGCCAGGTACAGCATGAACGCAACCGGCAGTCCAGAGTCAGCGGCTCGCTGCTGTTCCGCCTTACTGACGAAACCACTCTGACGCTTCACGGCGACAGAATGAACAATAGCAGCGACAACCCTTACTTCGGAACGCCGCTGATTGAAGGCAAGGTGCAGGCACGGCTGCGCGGTATTAACTATAACAATCTGACCGATGCCAGAATTGCCAGCCATGCCACTGCATTGCAGGCTGTGCTCGACACGACTCTCGCCCCAGGCATAACCTTTAATAACCACACCTGGTATTACAATGGCTATCGCTTCTGGCATAACGTTGAGCGCTATCGCTACAATGCAGCCTCTCCGGACGCCGTCAATCGTGACTCCTGGGGTGACTTAAGCCATAAAAATACGCTGCTGGCCAACCGCTCAAGCGTCTCAATAGACCACACTTTACTGGGCCTTGATAACCGAATGGTCGGCGGAATTGAGCTGCAAACCAGCCGTTTCGACTATCAAAAAAACGGATTCCCCGGCTCGCAGGATGTTCCTTTACTCAACCCGCCACGTGACCCATTTAGCGCCGAAACAAGTATTACCCGCGCCCCATGGAGCAGAGTCACCCAGCGCCAGTATGCGGTCTTTATAGAAGACAGCCTGCAACTGACCGACAGCCTCAGCCTGCTCAACCAGCTGCGGTTTACGCGACTGGATATGGACTGGCATTACTTCGCTCCGGCTCGCAGCGAAAGTCAAAATCGCAGCTTCATTAACGCCGGTGTCGGCCTGAACTGGGATATCAGCGACGGCACAACGCTCTATGCCAGCTACGCCAACGGCAAGGAAGCTGGCGGCGACATTTTCTTCCTCAGTGCAGATCAAACTCACCTGCCGCTCACCCAGTCACAACAATGGGAAACCGGCATTAAGAGTCGGTTCTGGGATAGTAAAGCATCCGTTAATCTTGCCCTCTACCAGCTGCGCAAAAATAATCTCTTTACCCCTTCTGCCACCACGCCGGGCGAACTCCTCGCTATAGGGCAACAAACTTCACGGGGTATTGAGCTGTCAGCCACGGCCCGGCCAACCGATCGCTGGGAGGTGACGGGCAACGTGGCATGGACTCATGCAAGGTTCGATAGCTTTAGTGCAGGCTCCCCACCTGAAAATCTGGACGGCAACCAGCCCGCTTACGTCCCGACCTGGACCAGCAATCTGGCGCTGATCTGGCATCCCCTCGCTCCGCTCAGCTTGAGGAGTGATTTACGCTACGTAGGCAGCAGCTACAACGACAGCCGCAATGCTAAAAAGATGGACGACTACATCACGCTGGATCTGGCGGCAGAATATCAGCTGACGCCCAAAGTTAGCCTGGGAACGCGGGTTCGCAACCTGACCGATACCTTCTACTCCTACCAGCGCACTTACGACGGCCAGGCCCTGATCGCCCCTTCACGCACCTGGGAAGGCTGGATAACGGTATGGTTCTAATGCTGAAGGCTTTTATGTGTGCGGCAGCGGGCCTTCTCTTTTCCTCTGGTTCTTCGGCCGTCACGGTGACCAATTGCGGTGTGCCGCAAACAATGACCTCGGTACCCACGCGCATCGTCGTTTATGGCAACCCTGCTCTGGAAAACCTTCTGGCACTGGGCATACGCCAGGAAATTGTTGCCGTCGTGGGCTATGACCCGTCCAGAGATCCTATGGGCTTTTCTGCGCGTAATGCCCTCTCATTGCCCGTCGTTGCCCGAACCGGGCTTATCTCCGCCGAGGCGCTGCTGCTGCGCCCCGAAATGATCTACTCCTCAAGCTGGTACTGGTTCTGGTCGCCGGAAGGGGCAAGCCGGGATCAAATCACAGCCTGGGGAATATCAAGCTGGCTCTCTCCCGGCGCCTGCAGCGGCCAGCAGAGCGCTCCGAAGGAAAGAATCAGCTTCGCCGTTCTGTTTCGGGAAATACAAGATCTGGCCAAAATTATGCATCTTGAGGATCGGGGACTGGCGCTGGTTAGCCGGGAAGAAGAACACCTTGCAGCCCTGCGCCAACGCGCTGGCGAATTGGCTCCGGCTCGCCTGCTCTGGTGGTATTCCGGCACCGACTCACCGTACGTTGCAGGCTGCTGTGGCGTGCCGGACATGCTGAGCAAAGAAAGCGGCAACCGCAATATTTTCTCGGACATCTCTGCGCTATGGCCAAACGTCGCCTGGGAAGAAATAGCCCGTCGGGACCCGGATATTCTGGTGCTGGCCGATTTGCCCCGCGGCAGCACCGGCGACAGCGCTAAAGATAAAATAGCCTTCCTCGAACACTTTCCCCTGACCTCGGGCCTTCGCGCCGTGAAAGAAAAAAAATTTATCATCCTGCCTGGCTATGACATGGATCCCTCCATCCGCTCAGTGGACGCACTGGACAGGCTTATCACCTCACTTTCTACCAGGAAAAATCATGACTGACGCCACATGGAATACTCTCGTCACCCTCTGGGACCAGCAGCAAAGCGCTTATATTGCCAGCAGGGAAGCTCGCTTCGAGGCCCTGATGGACACACTGGCCTTACAGTTCAAGGGGGAATTCTCGCTGATCGAGTTTGGCTGTGGGCCAGGCTCCCTTACAAAACGCCTTCTTGAAAGGTTTCCTGCAGTACACGTTACCGCCATGGATGTTGATCCCGTGATGTTGGCCATCGCCCGCGAAACGCTTACCGGTTATGGCGATCGAGTGCGTATTCTTTCTGCCGACCTGGCTACCCCAGCCTGGCAGGAAAAAATAATCGGTCCTCGCCCGGATGCCATCGTCTCGAGTACGGCGCTGCACTGGCTGATGCCGGACAGACAGCACATCCTGCACGGTGAGGTCCTGAAATTGCTTGCCGATAACGGCATATTTCTCAACGCCGACCACCAGCGCTTTAACCCGGCAGACGGCAATAAAAAAGCCATCAGCGAGCGTCATGATGCCCGGACTCAACAACAGGCATGGGATAAAGGCGTGGTTGACTGGGACAGCTGGTTCACCCTTGCTAAAGAAATACCGGAAATTGCCGACCTGATCCCTGCCCGTGAAGCCGTATTCGCAGGCCGCCCGGTACCTCCCTCAACGACGCTGGCCTTTCAGCTGGCAAGCCTCAGCCAGGCCGGTTTCAGCGAAACCGGTACGCTGTGGCAGCTCATGGACGATTACCTGATTGCCGGTTGGAAATAAGCACGTGCTGCCATTGCGCCTGCTGCTGTGCGGGGTAGTAACTCTGCTTGGGCTGATTTACAGCCTGCGCTTTGGGGCCGTGACGCTGTCCCTGAGCGAAGTCATTCAGCTTCTGCATCCGGCTCCCGTTGAAGAACCCCGCCTGGCGCTATACCAGAAGATAGTCTGGTCACTACGCTTGCCCAGAGCGCTGCTGGCGATGGTCTGCGGCGGCGGCCTGGCGCTGGCAGGCGCCGTGCTTCAGACCCTAACCCGAAATCCGCTGGCCGACCCGTGGCTGCTGGGTATTTCTTCCGGGGCGGGCCTGGGGGCTGTCACCATTATCGCCCTTGGCGTTCAGCCGCTGCTAACGGCCATGCCCGGCGGGGCTTTTATCGGGGCTCTGGCAGCTTTTGGGCTGGTTTTGCTGCTCGCCGGACGAACCATTATGCAGCCGGCCCGGTTTATGCTCGCCGGCGTGGCGATTGGGCAATTGCTCAGCGCAATAACCTCATTAATCGTCTTCTGGCAAACCGATGCGACAACCTCGCGTGGCTTTACCTTCTGGCTACTGGGTGCGTTTGGACAAGCAACATGGCCACAGGTGGCTCTCTGTGCCGCCGCGCTATTCTTTGCGGGGACGCTTTGCCTGGCGATGTCCCCAACGTTGAATGTTATGGCGCTGGGCAATTTTGCCGCTAAGGGCCTGGGCGTTAACGTTTTCGCCCTGCAAATATCACTCTACCTGGCCATCACGCTGCTCACCGCTACCCTGGTGTCGTTTTGCGGCGCAATTGGCTTTGTCGGACTGACCGTCCCCCACCTGGCAAAAATGATAATCGGCAATCGTCACCAATGGACTTTGCCCGCCAGCATTCTCTGCGGTGCAATGCTGACGCTAGTGTCCGATACGCTGGCTCGTACGCTATTTGCCCCCAGAGAACTTCCTCCCGGCGTCATCACGGCGCTTATCGGCGTGCCGGTATTTCTTTTAACTCTTCGCCGTCGCCCGCAGCCTTAAATCCCCGCGCAGAAAGGCTCCGGCCTGACTGCGCTTTCCCCTGGCACTTACGCTGCCGCCCTGATAGTTGTCACGAAATTGTTAACTCTTGAAGAGGATTTAGTGAGTATTCTCTTTATAAAGTACAGGCATATATTCATGCAGAGCCCGGTCAATTTTACCCGGCTTTACGTTCACTCACCCTCACAGGGACATTGACGATGCTGGTAATTATCCTTGCTTATCTGGGCGGCCTGTTAACCATTGCCAGCCCTTGCATCCTGCCGGTGCTGCCATTTGTATTTGCCCGCTCCGACCAGCCTTTTGCCCGTACAGGGCTGCCGCTGCTGGCCGGTATGGCATTAACCTTTACGCTGTTTGCTACCCTTGCGGCCGTGGGCGGCGGCTGGGTGGTAGCGGCTAATCAGTATGGCCGCGGCGTGGCGTTAGTACTGATGGCGCTGTTTGGCATTACGCTGCTGTTTCCTCGCCTGGCCGAGCGCGTGATGCACCCTCTGGTTACCGCCGGTAATTCTCTGTCTAACCGGGTGGCTCCGGGCCAGCCTGCGGGACCAGGTGGTTCGTTTTTAGTCGGTATCGCTACCGGGCTGCTTTGGGCACCCTGTGCAGGCCCGATTTTAGGGCTGGTGCTCACCGGTGCCGCCTTGCAGGGAGCAAATGTCGGCTCCACGCTGCTGCTGTTAGCCTATGCCGCTGGCGCAGCCACCTCGCTCGCACTTGCGTTGCTGATTGGCGGGAAGGTCTTTAGCGCGATGAAAAGCTCTCTTGGCGTGGGGGAATGGATCCGCCGTATCCTGGGGGCCGGCATGCTGCTTGGCGTGGTCGCGATTACCTTTGGCTTAGATACCGGCGTGCTGGCTCGCCTGTCTACGGCCTCCACCGGCGGGATTGAACAGGCTCTGGTTAAGCGTCTTTCCCCGGACAGTACGACAGCGAACGCCCCCTCGCCGGCCTCCGTGGTGAAAACGTCTGACGATGACGCGATCCCCACGCTGACCGATGCAGGCGCAATGCCTTCGCTTAACGGCGCAACGCAGTGGCTAAACTCGCCGCCTCTCACCGCAGAATCGCTGAAAGGCAAAGTCGTGCTGGTCGATTTCTGGACATACTCCTGCATTAACTGCCTGCGCTCGTTGCCTTATGTGAAAGCCTGGGCCGAGAAATATCGCGACCAGGGTTTGGTTGTCATTGGCGTTCACGCGCCAGAGTTTGCCTTTGAGCGCGATCCGGGCAACGTCGCCAAAGAAGCGAAAAAACTGGGCGTGACCTACCCCATCGCTATTGATAACGATTACAGCATCTGGCGGGCCTTCAATAACCAGTACTGGCCGGCGCACTACTTTATTGATGCCAGCGGGCACATTCGCTATGAGCACTTTGGCGAAGGGGATTATGCACAGTCCGAGCGCGTCATTCAGGAACTGCTGCGCCAGGCCGGAGCCAAAAACGTCACTCGCGGCATAAGCACGGTGTCCGCCAGCGGCGTAGAACAGGCGGCCAGCGGCCAGAATGATATCTCTCCAGAAACCTACCTCGGCTATATGCGGGCACAAAACTTCGCCTCCGGCGAGGTCACCGGCGATAAACCGGCAGACTACAGTAAGCCTACCGCGCTGCCGCTTGATAGCTGGGGGCTCGAGGGGAACTGGACCGTTGGCGGGGAGAACATCACGCTTAATCGCGCCAATGGCCGTATTTTCTATCAATTCCATGCCCGCGATTTACACCTGGTCCTCGGCCCGGGGGCTGAAGGTAAACCGGTTCGTTTTAAGGTCACTGTCGACGGTCAGGCACCGGGCAGCGTTCACGGCTCAGACGTCGCGCCAGACGGCAGCGGTACGGTGACAGAACAGCGCCTGTATCAGCTTATTCGTCAGTCAAGCGGCGGCGGCGAGCACACCTTCAGCATTGAATTTGAAGATGCCGGCGTCAACGCCTATGCCTTTACGTTCGGTTAACCAGGAGATTTGAGATGAAAACCACTATTGTTTCCTCCGCTAAGCGCCGCATAGCGTTATTCAGCGCGCCTGTTCTGGTTATCGCCGCGCTGGTTTTCCAGAACACCGCATGGTCTGAGGCAGAGCCTGCCGTTGCTATTCCTGCGCCTTTGCAGGATGAGGCCCCCACGGCGGGCGCACACCTCGAAACCGCCGTCTTTGCCGGCGGCTGTTTCTGGGGCGTTCAGGGCGTTTTTCAGCATGTTAAAGGCGTGACCAGCGCAATATCAGGATATACCGGCGGCAAGGCGCGTACGGCGAATTATGAGACGGTGAGCATGGGGATGACCGGGCACGCCGAGTCCGTACAGGTTGTCTTCGACCCGGCGCAAGTCACCTATGGCCAGCTGCTGCAGGTTTACTTTTCCGTGGCGCATAACCCAACGGAGCTGAATCGCCAGGGGCCGGATTACGGCACGCAATATCGTTCGACCGTTTTCCCGCTCAGCGACGCTCAGGCAAAGGTTGCCAAAGCGTATATTGCGCAGCTTAATGCCAGCCATAAATTTAGTACGCCGCTGGTCACTACTGTGGAACAACATGCCCGGTTCTACCCGGCGGAGAAATACCACCAGAATTTCCTGAACGACAACCCGAACTACCCTTACATCGTTATCAACGATCTTCCTAAGGTTGAGCAGCTTAAACAACTGTTCCCCGCGCTGTGGAGCAAAGAACCGGTGCTGGTAAAATCCTGAAAAAAACCGCGCCAGCTATGCAGCGGCGCGGTTTTTTGTTTGAGGAGAGTAAGCTACTTCTTCTTCGGGTACAGTTCATCCCGGCAGTAAGGCTCTGTCTCGCCCTCTTGGCGTGTCTTTAAGAGCTTCAGGATCCAGGTGTACTGTTCCGGATGCGGGCCAACCAGCAGCTCCACCTCTTCGTTCATCCTGCGGGCGATGGTATGGTCATCGGCTTCAAGCAGGTCATCCATCGGTGGGCGGATAAAAATATCCAGCCGGTGCGTGTCGCTGTTATAGACCGGGAACAGCGGGACGACTCGCGCACGACACACTTTCATCAGCCGGCCAATTGCCGGCAGCGTCGCCTTATAGGTGGCAAAGAAATCAACGAATTCGCTGTGTTCAGGCCCGTGATCCTGGTCCGGAAGATAATAGCCCCAATAGCCCTGACGCACCGAACTGATAAACGGTTTGATGCCGTCGTTGCGGGCATGCATACGGCCCCCAAAGCGGCGACGGACGGTATTCCAGACATAATCGAACAGCTGGTTGCCCTGATTGTGGAACATCGCCGCCATTTTCTGACCTTCGGAGGCCATCAGCATCGCCGGAATATCCACCGCCCAGCCGTGCGGCACCAGGAAAATCACGTTCTCCCCTTTCGCACGGAACTCATCCACGATTTCTTTGCCGTGCCAGTCCACACGTGCCATCACTTTCTTTGGATCGCGTAGGCCCAATTCAGCCATCAGCACCATTGCCTGTGGCGCGGTGGCAAACATACGGTCGATGATGGCTTCGCGCTGGTCTTCCGGCATATCAGGGAAGCAGTAAAGCAGATTGATTTGCGCACGGCGTCTGGCGCTTTTGCCCAAACGGCCCGCTAAACGCCCAAGTTTACCCAGCAAAGGATCACGGAGTCCCGGGGGCAGAAGCGCCAGCCCGGCAAAAGCGCCCACGCCAAGCCATGCTCCCCAGTAGCGCGGGTGCAAAAAGGCTTTTTGAAATTCAGGGATAAACTCACTGTGGTTTTTTTTTGCTTTTTCCATGCGACTCTCAATAGTTCGCCAGCGGCCTGGCGAGACGAATTTATCGTTATTTTAGCGGGGTGACGGGCGACAGACAAAAGAAAAAGCCGGTCACGAGTACCGGCTTTTCATATTGAGGCTAAATCAGTCAATGCGCAGCTGCGGAAGAACCTCTTTCACCTGTGCCAGGTAATCACGGCGATCGGACCCGGTCAGACCTTCAGAACGCGGCAGTTTAGCCGTCAGCGGGTTAACCGCCTGCTGGTTAATCCACACTTCGTAGTGCAGGTGTGGGCCAGTAGAACGCCCGGTATTACCGGAGAGCGCAATGCGATCGCCGCGCTTCACTTTCTGACCGGGTTTCACCAGCAGCTTCTTAAGGTGCATGTAGCGGGTGGTATAGGTCCGGCCGTGGCGGATGGCAACAAAGAAACCTGCCGCACCGCTACGCTTAGCCATCACGACTTCACCGTCACCGACCGACAGCACAGGCGTCCCCTGCGGCATAGCGAAATCAACGCCTTTATGCGGCGCGACTCGGCCGGTAACCGGATTGAGGCGACGAGGATTGAAGTTCGACGAAACGCGGAACTGCTTCACGGTTGGGAAACGCATAAAGCCTTTCGCCAGGCCCGAGCCGCTGCGATCGTAGAATTTACCGTCTTCGGCGCGGATGGCGTAGTAATCTTTGCCGTCGCTGCGCAGGCGTACGCCCACCAGCTGGCTTTGCTCACGCTTGCCGGCCAGCATTTCGCGGGACATCAGCACGGAGAACTCATCGCCTTTTTTCAGCTTACGGAAGTCCATCTGCCACTGCATCGCTTTGATAACCGAGCTAATTTCAGCGCTGGTTAAGCCCGCATCACGCGCGCTGGAAACAAAACTTGCGCCCACTGTGCCCTTCAGCACGCTGTTAACCCAATCGCCCTGCTGGGTTTCGCTGGTCATTTTGAAACCGTTATCAGCGCGATCGTAGGTGCGCGTTTCGCGGCGCGACATTTCCCAGGTCAACCGCTGCAAATCACCGTCTGCGTTAAGCGTCCAGGAAAGCTGCTGACCAATTTTCATGTTTCGCAGGTCTTTATCAGCGGAAGCGAGCTGGCTGATATCGCCCATCTCGATACCGTACTGATTAAGAATGCTGCTCAGCGTATCGCCGGTGGAGACAACATATTCATGAACGCCGGCTTCACCGGATGTTTTATCATCCAGCTCATCCTGAGGGATGGTGTCATCTTCAGCGTCCGGGGATTGGTCAAGCGGCTCGCTGGCCTCGGGCAGCAGCGAATGTATTTCGCTTTTTTCAAGCTCGATGGTCTTGATTATCGGGCTGGAATGCGGATGGTAAATGGACGGTCGCCATACTGCGACCGCCAGAGTGAGAACCGTAAGCGACCCCAGCATTACGCGATGGGGTCGTGAAAGATTGTCAAATGCCATGGCGACAGAGCGGGCTATCTGTTGCACGTATTCACTTCCTCGTTAATCTCCTTTCAGGCAGCTCGCATACTGATTCGCAAGGCTGGTCATAAACTGCATATAGCTGTTTTTACCCAATGCGACTTCAATTCCCAGAGGATCTAAGGTGCCGGAGCGAACGTTAGTGCCTCTGGCAACGGCGTTAATTACCGCTGGCCTGAATTGTGGCTCAGCAAAAACGCAAACCGCTTTATGCTCAACCAACTGTGTTCTGATTTCATGTAAACGCTGCGCACCAGGCTGTATTTCAGGGTTCACGGTAAAGTGGCCAAGCGGCGTTAAACCGTAGTGTTTTTCAAAGTAGCCATAGGCATCATGAAAAACGAAATACCCTTTTCCTTTCAGCGGTGACAGCACGGAACCAACCTGCTTATCGGCGTCGGCTAAGCCTGACTCGAAATCTTTCAGGTTGGCGTCAAGTTTGGCTCGATTTTCGGGCATAAGTTCCACTAATTTATCGTGGATTGCAACCGCTGACAGCCGCGCTACGTCTGGGGAGAGCCAAATATGCAAGTTGTATTCGCCGTGATGGTGATCTTCGTCACTCTTTGCGCCAGGAGCGTGTTCTTCGCCGTGCTCATGATCGTCATCATCGCCGCCTTTCATCAGCAGCGGTTTCACGCCGGCAAGCGCCGCCAGCTCGAGCTGTTTTTTCTCAGGAAGCTGACGAACAGACTTCTGCATGAAGGCTTCCATTTCCGGCCCAACCCAAACAACTAAGTCCGCGCCCTGTAAGCGTTTTACGTCGGAAGGGCGCAGCGCGTAATCGTGTTCGGAGGCGCCATCAGGCAGCAATACTTCTGTGCCAGTCACCCCGTCGGCAATCGCGGCGGCGATAAAGCCCAGAGGTTTGATGGAAGCCACGACGGCGGCCTGGGCGCCGGTAGCGGCAGAACCCCAAAGGGCGGCGGAAAATGCAGCGAAAAGAAGTGTCTTTTTATGTAACATAATGCAACTTATCATCGTGATAATCAGAATAATTGTGATATTATAACATCCGCTAACTTATGCAACCCCTGAAATTGTCATGACAAATTTGGTTGAACTAGAAAATATCTCGGTCTCTTTCGGCCAGCGTCGCGTGCTGTCCGATATCTCACTGGCGCTAAAGCCAGGCCGTATTCTTACGCTGTTGGGGCCAAACGGCGCCGGTAAATCGACGCTGGTACGCGTGGTGCTCGGCCTGGTCACGCCGGACAACGGCATCATCAGGCGCGACCAGCATCTGCGCATCGGCTATGTGCCGCAAAAATTACACCTGGATGCCACGCTGCCGCTGACGGTGAGCCGTTTTCTGCGCCTGCGTCCCGGCGTAAAAAAAGCAGACATACTCCCGGCGCTTAAACGTGTGCAGGCTGCCCATTTGGTGGATGCGCCGATGCAGAAGCTTTCCGGCGGTGAAAATCAGCGCGTTCTGCTGGCGCGAGCGTTGCTTAATGCGCCTCATCTGCTGGTGCTGGATGAACCCACCCAGGGCGTGGACGTTAACGGCCAGCTGGCGCTTTACAACTTGATTGACCAGCTTCGCCAGGAGCTGAACTGCGCGGTGCTGATGGTTTCTCACGACCTCCACCTGGTGATGGCGAAAACCGATGAAGTGCTGTGCCTGAACCACCACATCTGCTGTTCCGGCACGCCGGAGGTGGTCTCCACCCATCCTGAATTTATTTCAATGTTTGGCCCAATCGGCGCCGAGCAGTTAGGCATTTATCGCCACCACCATAATCATCGGCACGATCTGCAGGGTCGCATCGTTCTGCGCAGAGGGAATGGACAGTAATGCTTGAATTGTTGTTACCCGGCTGGCTGGCCGGGATTTTGCTCGCCTGTGCGGCGGGGCCACTGGGTTCGTTTGTGGTCTGGCGCCGTATGTCCTACTTCGGCGACACGCTGGCACATGCTTCGCTGCTGGGCGTGGCGTTTGGCCTGCTGCTTAACGTTAATCCGTTCTATGCCGTTATCGCGGTGACGTTGTTGCTTGCCATTGGCCTGGTCTGGCTTGAAAAGCGCCCTCACCTCGCCATTGATACTCTGCTGGGTATTATGGCGCACAGCGCCCTGTCGCTCGGTCTGGTGGTGGTCAGCCTGATGTCTAACGTACGCGTCGACCTGATGGCCTACCTGTTCGGGGATTTACTGTCAGTTACGCCGCCGGACATTATCTCCATTGCCGCAGGCGTTGCCGTCGTGCTTGGCGTACTGGCATGGCAGTGGCGTAACCTGCTGGCAATGACCATCAGCCCGGACCTCGCCCACGTCGACGGCGTGAATCTGCAGCGCGTGAAAATGCTGCTGATGCTGGTGACGGCATTAACCATCGGTGTCGCAATGAAGTTTGTCGGGGCGCTGATCATTACCTCTTTACTGATTATCCCGGCGGCAACGGCACGTCGTTTCGCGCGTACGCCTGAGCAAATGGCCGGCTTTGCGGTCCTGATTGGTATGATTGCCGTTACCGGTGGACTGGCTTTCTCGGCGCTTTACGATACCCCGGCCGGCCCGTCCGTTGTGTTGGCCGCTGCGGTATTGTTTATTCTCAGCATGGCAAAGAAACAGCCGGCTTAACCTTCATGTAGACACGAAAAAGGCGCCCGAAGGCGCCTTTTTTAATGCGGAATATTCACGGCTGAGCCGGTGGCACAATGCCAAAGTGCGTCCAGGCGCGTGGCGTGGCAATACGCCCGCGTGGCGTACGCTGTAGGAAGCCCTGTTGGATCAGGAACGGTTCCAGCACGTCTTCAATCGTCTCACGCTCCTCACCGATGGCTGCGGCAAGGTTGTCCAGCCCAACCGGACCGCCAAGGAATTTGTCGATAACCGCCAGCAGCAGCTTGCGGTCCATGTAGTCGAAACCTTCGCTGTCGACGTTAAGCATATCCAGCGCCTGCGCCGCTATTTCTGCCGTAATCGCGCCGTCGTGTTTCACTTCGGCAAAGTCGCGCACGCGGCGCAGCAGGCGGTTTGCAATACGAGGCGTACCGCGAGCGCGGCGGGCAACTTCCAGCGCCCCCTCATCGCTCATCTCCAGCCCCAACACGCTGGCGCTGCGCCCGACGATATGCTGCAGATCGGCAACCTGATAAAACTCCAGCCGCTGCACAATGCCGAAACGGTCGCGCAGGGGCGAGGTCAATGAACCCGCTCGCGTGGTGGCACCAATCAGGGTAAACGGCGGCAGATCGATTTTGATCGAACGCGCAGCCGGGCCTTCGCCAATCATGATATCCAGCTGATAGTCTTCCATCGCCGGATACAGCACCTCTTCCACCACCGGAGAAAGACGGTGAATCTCATCGATAAACAGCACGTCGTGAGGCTCAAGGTTGGTCAGCATTGCCGCCAAATCCCCGGCTTTTTCCAGCACCGGGCCGGACGTGGTGCGCAGGTTAACGCCCATTTCGTTGGCAACGATGTTAGCCAGGGTGGTTTTCCCCAGCCCCGGAGGCCCGAAAATCAACAGGTGATCGAGCGCGTCGCCGCGCAGCTTGGCCGCCTGGATGAAGATTTCCATCTGCGAACGCACGTGCGGCTGCCCGACATACTCTTCGAGCAGCTTAGGGCGGATCGCACGATCGATTAACTCGTCCGGGGTAATATTTCCTGGCGATACCAGGCGGTCTGCTTCAATCATCCTCTACCTCATAGCGCCGCGCGCAGCGCTTCGCGGATCAGGGTTTCACTGTCTGCACCGGCACGGCCCACTTTGCTGACCATGCGGCTGGCTTCCTGTGGTTTATAGCCCAGAGACACGAGGGCAGCAACGGCTTCCTGCTCCGCGTCGTCCGCCTGCCCGTTATCCGGGGAGGTCAACACGAGATCGGCCGCCGGCGTAAACAGGTCGCCATGCATACCTTTGAAGCGGTCTTTCATCTCAACTATCAGGCGTTCTGCGGTTTTCTTACCCACGCCCGGCAGCTTGATGAGGGAGCCTATTTCTTCGCGCTCAACCGCGTTAACAAACTGCTGGGCAGACATGCCTGAAAGAATAGCCAGCGCCAGTTTTGGCCCAACGCCGTTGACTTTAATCAGCTCGCGGAACAGCGTACGCTCCTGCTTGTTGTTAAAACCGTAGAGCAGCTGAGCGTCTTCACGCACCACAAATTGGGTGAACACCACCGCCTCTTTGCCGATTTCCGGCAGCTCGTAGAAGCAGGTCATTGGCATATAAACCTCGTAGCCTACGCCGTTGGTTTCCAGCAATACCAGCGGGGGCTGCTTTTCTAGAACGATGCCTCTGAGTCGACCTATCACATTGTGCTCCTGCGTATTAGCGTTGATGCGCGAAAAATTCAGCCTATGATATAAAAAAGGCTGGATAGATATCCAGCCTTAATTATTTTAATCGTCCCCGCGCCAGATTGAGCCGCGATTCGCTCATCTGGGCCGCGTTTTGCGTGACGTGGCAGTGCGTAATGGCGATGGCCAGTGCATCCGCCGCATCCGCCTGCGGGTTGGCCGGGAGCTTAAGCAGCGTGCGCACCATGTGCTGCACCTGGCTTTTCTCCGCGCTGCCAATACCCACCACGGTTTGCTTTACCTGACGCGCCGCGTACTCAAATACCGGCAGGTCAGCGTTCACCGCGGCAACAATCGCCGCCCCGCGCGCCTGGCCCAGCTTGAGTGCGGAGTCCGCGTTTTTCGCCATAAATACCTGCTCAATGGCAAAATACTCGGGCTGGAACTGGGTAATGATTTCGCTCACCCCCGCGTAGATAAGCTTCAGGCGCGAGGGCAAGTCGGCGACCTGCGTTCGGATACAGCCGCTGCCAAGATAGGTTAGCTGCCGTCCGGTTTGGCGAATAACGCCATAACCGGTGACGCGTGACCCCGGGTCGATGCCGAGAATAATCGCCATTAAACCTCTCAATCAGGTAGAGACGATACCCTAAAGATTTCAGCTCACAGAAAGGCGGCGACGCAGCGCATCCCCAGGAGCGTAGATAAACTACGTGTCTGGGGTAAGCGAGGAGAGCCAACGCATCTGTGGGCTGAAAAATGACGGGTATTAAAGGAGAGCCGCCACCTCGTCGGAGATCTCACCATTGTGGTAAACCTCCTGCACGTCGTCGCAGTCTTCCAGCATGTCGATCAGGCGCATCAGCTTAGGCGCGGTATCCGCATCCATGTCTGCTTTGGTCGAAGGGATCATCGAGACTTCTGCGTTGTCAGCCTTCAGGCCGGCCGCTTCCAGAGCATCTCTCACGGCGCCCATTTCTTCCCACGCGGTGTAAACGTCAATTGCGCCGTCGTCGAAGGTCACAACGTCTTCAGCACCGGCTTCCAGCGCCGCTTCCATGATCTGGTCTTCATCGCCCGCTTCGAAGGAGATAATGCCTTTCTTGCTGAACAGATAGGCGACGGAGCCGTCGGTGCCCAGGTTACCGCCGCATTTGTTGAACGCGTGGCGCACTTCGGCCACGGTACGGTTGCGGTTGTCGCTCAGGCATTCAACCATGACGGCTGACCCGCCAGGACCGTAACCTTCATAAATGATGGTTTCCATGTTCGCGTCATCATCGCCACCCACGCCGCGTGCAATGGCACGGTTCAGGGTGTCGCGCGTCATGTTGTTAGACAGCGCTTTATCGATAGCCGCGCGCAGACGCGGGTTAGACCCAGCGTCACCGCCGCCCAGACGGGCAGCCGTCACCAGCTCGCGAATAATTTTGGTGAAAATCTTACCGCGCTTGGCATCCTGTGCCGCTTTGCGGTGTTTCGTGTTGGCCCACTTACTATGACCTGCCATAACAATCTCCAAAAGTGCCTGTATCAGGCGGCATCAATTACAAACTCTTCAATCGCCTGCCGGTTACTCCATGACTTGGTCATCAGGGCCGCCTCTTCGGCGGGCACCCATTTCCAGGCCAGATGTTCCGTAATAGTAATCTGGCGTTCATGAGGCAGCGCAAGACAGAACCACGATTCCGTATTACGCGTAATCCCCGGCGCATAGCGATGACGCAAATGAGTAAATATCTCAAACTCCACGCAGCGCTGGCAGTCAACTAGCGGCAGCGGCTCACTGACCACGTCGATAGCGACCTCTTCCTTTACTTCACGCTGAGCGGCATGCAGCGCGCTTTCCCCATCCTCCAGGCTGCCGGTAACCGACTGCCAGAAATCAGGATCGTCGCGCCGCTGTAACATCAGCACCCGTTGAGTATCCTGCGCGAAAATAACCACCAGAACGGAAACGGGACGCTTAAAGGGCATCAGTTCTTCTCAGCCTTTTTGATGACTTCAATGCCCAGCTCGGCAAGCGAGGCCGGGTTGGCGAAGCTTGGTGCTTCGGTCATCAGGCAGGCTGCAGCCGTGGTTTTCGGGAAGGCGATAACGTCACGGATGTTGTCGGTACCGGTCAGCAGCATGGTCAGGCGATCCAGACCAAACGCCAGGCCTGCGTGCGGCGGCGTACCGTACTTCAGCGCGTCCAGCAGGAAGCCGAACTTCTCGCGCTGTTCCTGCTCGTTAATGCCCAGAATGCCGAACACGGTCTGCTGCATCTGGCTACGGTGAATACGCACGGAACCGCCGCCCACTTCGTAGCCGTTGATAACCATATCGTAAGCGTTGGCAATCGCGGTTTCCGGCTGCGCCGCCAGTTCTTCCGGCGTCATGTCTTTCGGCGCGGTGAACGGGTGGTGCATCGCGGTCAGGCCGCCTTCACCGTTATCTTCAAACATTGGGAAGTCAACCACCCACAGCGGCGCCCATTTTTTCTCATCGGTAATCTGCAGGTCTTTACCGATTTTCAGACGCAGTGCGCCCAGCGCATCGGCAACGACTTTCTTGCTGTCCGCGCCGAAGAAGATCATGTCGCCATCGGCCGCACCGGTGCGCGCCAGGATACCTTCCACGATGTCCGCGTTGAGGAATTTCGCCACCGGGCTGGTGATTCCTTCGATGCCTTTCGCACGCTCGTTAACCTTGATGTACGCCAGGCCGCGAGCGCCGTAAATTTCAATGAACTTGCCGTAGTCGTCAATCTGTTTACGGCTGATCTGTGCGCCACCCGGCACACGCAGCGCGGCAACGCGGCCTTTCGCGTCGTTTGCCGGGCCGGAGAAGACCTTAAACTCCACGTCTTTCACCAGATCGGCCACGTCCACCAGCTCCAGCGGGTTACGCAGGTCTGGTTTATCGGAACCGTAGCGACGCTCGGCTTCGGCGAAGGTCATCACCGGGAAGTCGCCCAGGTCAACGTTGATGATGTCGATCCACAGTTTACGCACCAGGTCTTCCATCACTTCACGCACCTGCGGCGCGGTCATGAAGGAAGTTTCTACGTCGATCTGGGTAAATTCTGGCTGACGGTCAGCGCGCAGGTCTTCGTCGCGGAAGCATTTAACAATCTGATAGTAGCGGTCAAAGCCGGACATCATCAGCAGCTGTTTGAACAGCTGAGGAGACTGAGGCAGCGCGTAGAATTTGCCTTTGTGTACGCGGGAAGGCACCAGATAGTCACGTGCGCCTTCAGGCGTGGCTTTGGTCAGCATCGGGGTTTCAATGTCAAGGAAACCGTGGTCGTCCATAAAGCGACGGACAAAGCTCGTCACTTTAGCGCGGGTTTTCAGGCGCTGGGCCATTTCCGGGCGACGAAGATCCAGGTAGCGATACTTCAGGCGCGCTTCTTCGGTATTAACGTGATTGGAGTCCAGCGGCAGCACGTCGGAGCGGTTAATGATGGTCAGTTCGGTGGCGAACACTTCTACTTCACCGGTGGCCATATCTTTGTTCACGTTGCGCTCGTCGCGAGCACGCACGGTGCCCACAATCTGAATACAGAACTCATTACGCAGTTCAGAGGCGAGCTGGAACGCTTCCTGACGGTCAGGGTCGAAAAACACCTGCACGACGCCTTCACGATCGCGCATATCAATAAAGATAAGGCTACCGAGGTCACGGCGACGATTGACCCACCCACTAAGCGTTACTTGCTGTCCCACATGGGATTGATTGAGCTGCCCGCAATATACTGTACGCATGAGATATCCCTTAATCAGCTGCACGCGACCCGCCACCTGCGACGGCAGGCGCTTTGGTGGCAGCTATTTCGACTGTCACAACTGGATGAAAAAAGGGGGCTATTATACTGGAAATAATGGCTGGCGATAACCCCGAAACCGCCGACTGGCGCGAATCGCAGCGCCGGTATTGCAGATTCTCACAAAAATTAACAAAATTTGTAAACTCAGCAACCTGGCTTCCAGCGTAAGGTATTGACCCTTAACCCCCATTTTACCGGAGTCACAATGACAGAACTCAACGCATCTCGTACTGCCCTGGTGGTGATTGACCTGCAGGACGGCATTCTGCCGTTTGCCGGCGGTCCGCACGGCGCCAATGACGTCGTGGCACGCGCAGCACGCCTGGCGGAGAAATTCCGGGCCAACGGTTCACCGGTAGTGATGGTGCGAGTAGGCTGGTCAGCCGACTACGCCGAAGCCCTGAAACAGCCGGTTGATGCGGCACCTCCGGGCCATACCCTGCCAGAAAACTGGTGGAACTACCCTACTGCGCTGGGTAAACAGGACAGCGACATCGAAGTCACTAAACGCCAGTGGGGCGCGTTTTACGGCACCGATCTGGAGTTACAGCTGCGCCGTCGCGGCATCGACACCATTGTCCTGTGCGGTATTTCAACCAACATTGGCGTCGAGTCTACCGCACGCAACGCCTGGGAAATGGGTTTCTCACTGGTTCTGGCGGAGGATGCCTGCAGCGCGTCCAGCGCCGAGCAGCATAACCATAGCCTGAAGTTTATCTTCCCGCGCATCGCCCGCGTCCGCAGCACCGATGAGATAATCGCCTCGCTATGATTTATCTAGGCCTTCCACAATGGCAGCACCCCAAATGGAACCGGCTCGGCATCACTTCGCTTGAAGATTACGCCCGCCATTTTAACTGTGTGGAAGGCAATACCACGCTGTACGCGCTGCCAAAAGCAGAAACCGTACAGCGCTGGCGGGAGATGACGGGCGACAGTTTTCGCTTCTGTTTTAAATTTCCCGCCACCATTTCCCATAACGCTGCCCTGCGAAACTGCGGCGATCTTACCGCCGAGTTTTTTGACCGCATGTCGCCGCTGGCTGGCCGCATCGGGCAATACTGGCTTCAGCTACCGGCAGCGTTTGGGCCAGGCGACCTTCCCGCTTTGTGGCATTTTCTGGACTCTTTACCCGCCGGGTTTAGCTATGGCGTTGAAGTGCGCCATCCGGCCTTTTTCAACAAAGGGGCAGATGAGCAGGCGCTGAATCGCGGGCTGCACGAACGTCTGGTAAACCGCGCTATTCTCGATAGCCGCCCTATTCATAGCGCCGTGCCGCATAACGAAGCGGTGCGGGAGGCCCAGCGTAAAAAGCCTAAAGTCCCGGTGCATGCCATCGTGACCGCTTCAAACCCGCTGGTGCGCTTTATCGGCAGCGATAACATGGCGCAAAACGCCGCGCTATTCGACGTCTGGTTAAAAAAACTGCCTGAATGGGCAACGAAAACCACGCCCTATCTGTTTCTTCATACGCCGGACATTGCCCAGGCACCAGAGCTGGTCCATACGCTATGGCCCGCGCTGCAGCAGGCATTCCCTGAATTAGGCCCCGCACCAGCAATCCCTCAGCAGGCCACACTTTTCTGACCACTAGCGACAGCACTCCGGTTGCGAGCTATCATAGCGTGAGCCGTAACTGTTTCGACATGGAGTTCATATGGTAAGCGCGCTTTATGCGGTGCTGGCTGCTCTGCTGTTAATTAAGTTTTCATTCGACGTCGTTCGCCTGCGCATGCAGTACCGCGTTTCCTACGGCGACGGCGGCTTTAGCGAACTCCAAAGTGCGATACGTATTCACGGCAATGCCGTCGAATATATTCCTATCGCCCTCCTGCTTTTATTACTGATGGAGATGGACGGCGCCGAAACCTGGATGGTGCATATTTGCGGTCTTATGCTGCTGGCCGGACGCCTGCTGCACTACTACGGATACCATCACCGACTGATCCGCTGGCGTCGTTCCGGCATGGGCGCTACCTGGTGTACGCTGCTGCTGATGGTGCTGGCTAACTTATGGTATATGCCGTGGGAGTTGGTTTTCTCGCTCCATTAACGCAAAATACGCCCCTTTCGAATTTCCGGATTTAACGTTATGTCTGACCGCGATACGCTGTTTTCCGCCCCAATAGCCAAACTGGGCGACTGGACCTTTGATGAACGGGTGGCCGAAGTGTTCCCCGATATGATCCAGCGCTCGGTGCCCGGTTACTCCAATATCATCTCCATGATTGGCATGCTGGCGGAGCGCTTCGTTCAGCCCCACAGCCAGGTTTACGATCTTGGCTGTTCTTTGGGTGCGGCAACGTTATCGGTGCGTCGTAACATCCGTCACGATAGCTGCAAAATCATTGCCGTTGATAACTCTCCGGCCATGGTCGAGCGCTGCCGCCGCCATCTGGATGCGTTTAAGGCACAGACCCCGGTTGAGGTCATCGAAGGCGATATTCGCCATATCAGCATTGAAAATGCCTCAATGGTGGTGCTGAACTTCACCCTGCAATTCCTAGAGCCCGACGATCGTCAACTGCTGCTGAATAAAATCTGGCAGGGCCTGAAGCCGGGCGGCGCGCTGGTGCTTTCGGAAAAATTCAGCTTTGAAGATGCCGAAGTCGGCGAGCTGCTGTTTAACATGCACCACGACTTCAAGCGTGCAAACGGTTACAGCGAACTTGAAATCAGCCAGAAGCGCAGCATGCTGGAAAACGTGATGCTGACCGACTCGGTTGAAACCCATAAAAAACGCCTTAAACAGGCGGGCTTTGCGCACGCCGAGCTGTGGTTCCAGTGCTTTAACTTTGGCTCTCTGGTGGCCGTCAAATCCGGAGAAACCGCATGATTGATTTCGGTAATTTTTATCAGCTGATCGCCAAAAACCACCTGGCCCCATGGCTGGAAACGCTGCCTGCGCAGATTGCCAGCTGGCAGCGCGAATCCCTGCACGGCCAGTTTAAGCACTGGTACAACACGGTGAATTACCTGCCGGAAATGACCCCGCACCGCCTCGACCTGCTGCACAGCGTGACGGCCGAGGCGGCTGCGCCGCTGAGCGAAGGCCAGCAGTTGGGCATTGAAAAGCTGCTGCGTAACCTGATGCCGTGGCGTAAAGGGCCATATTCGCTCTATGGCGTAGATATCGATACCGAATGGCGCTCTGATCTTAAGTGGGATCGCGTGCTGCCGCACATCTCTCCGCTTGCCGGACGCACCATTCTGGACGTCGGCTGCGGCAGCGGCTATCACCTGTGGCGGATGATTGGCGCTGGCGCACAGCTTGCGGTTGGTATCGATCCAATGCAGCTGTTTATTTGCCAGTTCGAAGCCGTGCGCAAGCTGTTGGGTAACGATCAGCGCGCCCACGTTCTGCCGCTGGGCATAGAGCAGCTTCCGGAGCTGAACGCCTTCGATACCGTGTTCTCGATGGGCGTGCTTTATCACCGTCGTTCGCCGCTGGATCATCTCTGGCAGTTGAAGAATCAGTTAGTCAAGGAAGGTGAGCTGGTGCTGGAAACGCTGGTTGTGGAAGGGGATGAAAATACCGTGCTGGTGCCCGGTGAGCGCTATGCGCAGATGCGTAACGTGTACTACATTCCGTCCGCGCTGGCGCTGAAAAACTGGCTGGAGAAATGCGGTTTTGTCGACGTTAAGATTGTCGATCACTGCCTCACCACCCAGGAAGAGCAGCGCCGGACGTCGTGGATGACCACCGAATCACTGGGCGATTTCCTTGATCCTAACGACAGCAGCAAAACCATAGAAGGCTACCCTGCCCCGCTGCGTGCCGTTTTGGTGGCTCGCAAGCCATAATCCTCAAATAAAAAACCCGGCGCTGAGTGCCGGGTTTTTTATCTTCGCTATCACTTAGCGATAAACCTGCGCGGTACCGCTCCACAGGCTGGAGTCACCCGGTGTGCCAAGGCCGGTAATGTTAATTTTGCTGCCGCCAATTTTCTCGGCTTTTACCTGAAGCCGGTTGATGGCGTCATCGGTGCTGCCTGACACGCCGCGAATGGACACTACGCCAATTTGCTCCTCACCCACGGCGCTGCCGTTAAGGACCTGAGGCAGTGGTGCAGCAAAAGCGGCAGAAGCAAAGACGGATGACAGAGCCAGGATTACAGTTGCAGTTATTTTTTTCATTTTAATTCCCTCTAACATTGATAGTTGTCGGAGAGGATTATTCACAATGGGGTGTTTTGTAACGTAAGTGACTGGCAAACGATGTTAAACAATGTGTGCAAAAAGTGCAGAACCAGTTACACAACGCTTCCCCGGTTACAAAATAAAAAAAGCCCCAGCAATCCGCCGGGGCCTGGTACGAGCAAGCATCATATTGGGCGACATGATGCGCGGTAAAAATCTTTTCAGCGCGACGGGCTCGTCACCGACAGCGCGTTTTTCATTGCCGCCACTACGTCTGCATCCACGCAGTAGCGATTAAACTCATCGGCTTCGGCATCGGCGCTCATCGACACGCCCGCTTTGCGATAGCGCATCGGCGAAGGAACCGAGCGCCCGGCGGAGCTGTGAAGCTCTTCAATACCGTTTGCAACAAACTTGCTTACGTTGCTCAGACGCACGCCTGCGCCAGCCATAATGATTGGAGCACGGGAATGCTGTTTTAGTTCCCGAAGAAGTGAGATTCCCGTTTCAGCCGTTTGCTGCTGCCCGGAAGTCAGTATTCTCGCCACGCCCAGCGCCGCCAGCTGTTCGAACGCCTGCAGCGGATGATGACACATATCAAAAGCGCGGTGGAACGTCACGGCCATCCCTTCGGCGGCCTGCATCACCTGCTCCATTCGCGGCAGATCGATATTGCCGTCCTCATCAAGCATCCCGATCACCAGCCCCGGAAAGCCTAGCTCGCGCACGAAGGCGATATCTTCCAGCATGGTGGCAAATTCACCGTCGGTATAACAAAAATCACCGCCGCGCGGACGAATAATCGGGTGCACGGGAATCGACACCTTTTGTCTGACCTGCCGAAGCACGCCAGCGGAAGGCGTCAGCCCTCCTTCTTTAGGCGCAGAGCAGAGTTCAATTCTGTCCGCGCCGGCTTGTTCTGCAGTGACAGCACAATCTATTCCATAACAGCATATTTCAAGCAAAGCCATTGATTACTCCTAAAAAACCTGCAGTGCGCCGGTTGTGTCCCTGTACCTCGATGAACATCTGAAAACAGGTTCACAAAAAGGTAGCGTACTATGACATTCAATTTTGATGAAGGGATCGACGGACGTCACAGCGACAGCGCGAAATGGAATAAATTTTGGCGGTACGGCGGCGCTGCCTGATGAAGCGATCCGCCGCCTGCAAACGCGGTGAAGCAATGTTAATCAGTCGGCCCGTTCGCTGGCGACGATCTGCTCGATGCTCCAGGGGTGGAATTTAATAGTGACTTTACCGTCGGTGACCGCAAGAGTTGGGTTAGGCAACCTTTCACGCTCACCTTTTGGCGAGCTGGTTTTCACCGAAATCCCTGTTTGACGCAGCCCGGCGTCAGACAGCAAATCCAGCGCCCGTGCGTTGAGCATTTCCGGCTCGCCCGGCAGCACAATTTCAATATGCTCCCAGCCTTCGTGCGGGTAACGCTTCTCGCCCGGCCAGGGCAGCTCCACCACCGTAAACCGCCAGTGTTCTACGCACACCGGCTCATCCAGCTTGAATAAGCAAATCGGGCGACCGTTAATCACATTTTCACTCAGTAACGTGCCGCATTTTTCCAGCCCCGCACGCCAGCGGTCGGCGGTCGCGTTCTGATGGCAGCGCAAAGAAATGTGATCGGCATCAAGCGGCGCAATATTCAGCCCGAGCCGGGTGGCAAGTTCTGTTAACGCTTTCGTAAATCTCGGCAGATCTGCCGAAATATCATGCAGTTCATCTACCGCCTGCCAGTTTGCCATGCCGCCATCCTCTTTTTCAGAAAGCGCGTAATCTACCCTGTTCCCGGGAGCGAGCCAACTCCCCGCCGGGGCCAAAATCAGATGAATGGTTATTCATTACGCCGTTAATAATAATTGCGCGGCCCGTGAGCGAGGCTTTTGCTGACGCCAGGCCGCAAATAACGTTATACTCACGCCCTGTTTCGTTCCTCATTTTCAGGCTGCCCTTGATGCGGCGGCCCAGTACAAATTGTAAGGTATCCCGGTGAATATTCAGTCTCTTCTCTCAGAAAAAGTCAGCCAGGCGCTGATTGCTGCAGGCGCACCAGCGGACTGCGAGCCGCAGGTTCGTCAGTCGGCAAAAGTCCAGTTCGGCGACTATCAGGCCAATGGCGTGATGTCCGTTGCTAAAACGCTGGGCATGCCGCCACGACAGGTCGCTGAGAAGGTCATCGCCAACCTCGATCTGACCGGGATCGCCAGCAAAGTTGAAATTGCAGGTCCAGGCTTTATCAATATTTTCCTCGACCCGGCATTTCTGGCTAAGAACGTCGATCAGGCCGTGGCGTCTGACCGCGTTGGCGTCAGCGTGTCCAAACCGCAAACTATCGTGGTGGACTATTCTGCGCCGAACGTTGCCAAAGAGATGCACGTGGGCCATATCCGCTCCACCATCATCGGCGATGCCGCCGTGCGTACTCTCGAATTCCTGGGCCACAAAGTGATCCGCGCGAACCACGTCGGTGACTGGGGTACTCAGTTCGGCATGCTCATCGCGTTCCTGGAAAAACAGCAGCAGGAAAACGCGGGCGAAATGGCGCTGGCCGACCTCGAAGAGTTTTATCGCGCCGCCAAAAAGCACTACGACGAAGACGAAGCCTTTGCCGAGCGTGCACGCGGCTATGTGGTTAAGCTGCAGGGCGGCGATGAATACTGTCGTGAGATGTGGCGCAAGCTGGTTGACATCACCATGACGCAGAACCAGAAAACCTACCAGCGCCTCAACGTGACGCTGACCCGCGATGACGTCATGGGTGAAAGCCTCTACAACCCAATGCTGCCCGGCATCGTTGCTGACCTGAAAGAGAAAGGTCTGGCGGTAGAAAGCGAAGGCGCGACCGTGGTGTTCCTTGACGAGTACAAGAACAAAGACGGCGACCCGATGGGCGTTATCATCCAGAAGAAAGACGGCGGTTATCTCTACACCACCACCGATATCGCCTGTGCGAAATACCGCTACGAAACCCTGCATGCCGACCGCGTGCTGTACTTCATCGACTCCCGCCAGCACCAGCACCTGATGCAGGCGTGGACCATCGTGCGTAAAGCGGGCTACGTGCCTGAGTCCGTCACGCTGGAACACCAGATGTTCGGCATGATGCTGGGCAAAGACGGCAAACCGTTCAAAACCCGCTCCGGCGGCACCGTTAAGCTGACCGACCTGCTGGATGAAGCCATGGAACGCGCCCGCGGCCTGGTAGCGGCGAAAAATCCGGACATGCCTGCGGATGAGCTGGAAAAACTGGCGAATGCGGTAGGTATTGGCGCGGTGAAATACGCCGACCTGTCCAAGAGCCGTACCACGGACTACATCTTCGACTGGGACAACATGCTGGCCTTCGAAGGCAACACCGCGCCGTATATGCAATACGCCTATACCCGCGTGCTGTCCGTGTTCCGTAAGGCAGATCTCGACGAAGCCGAACTGCTGAAAGCCAACGTTGTGATTGCCGAAGATCGTGAAGCCCAGCTGGCCGCTCGCCTGCTGCAGTTTGAAGAGACGCTAAACGTGGTTGCTCGCGACGGTACGCCGCACGTGATGTGTGCCTACCTCTACGATGTAGCAGGCCTGTTCTCCGGCTTCTATGAGCACTGCCCAATCCTGAGCGCCGCCGACGAAGCCACCCGCAACAGCCGCCTGAAGCTGGCGCTGCTGACCGCGAAGACCCTGAAGCTGGGTCTGGATACCCTGGGTATCGAAACCGTAGAGCGCATGTAACTGCCACAGTCTGCGGGAACTAAAAAGGCTCATCGTTTGATGAGCCTTTTTATTTTACTGGATGTAGTTAACGATAACCTGATTACTGCGCACCCGCAGCGGTGGGTACATTGAGCCGCCGCCCGGCACTTCCCAGACAAAACGCAAAGGCTGGTTGGCGTCGGTATTGGTCAGGCCGCGCGTGGTGCCGTTATCACCCTCAAGCGGCGTGCAGTTGGTTGGCGAGCAAAGTTTGACCGCCAGTCCGGCAGGCGTCGGGCCATCCAGCACATAGGTCCAGGCAATCAGCGTCATTCTGCCGGTAACGGGCTGCATCGGCTTCAGCGGGCGGGACGATGCCGTCACGCCACGGTTGCTCAGCGTCACGCCGATACCGCTGTCCTGCCAGGAACCTTCGCCTAACGCCAGCGCACCAAACGGCACCAGCAGCATCAAAAGTAACGCTTTCATTAGTTATTTCGCTCCGATTGTGGCCGTCATACGGATGTTACGGTTGTCAGACAGCTCGAGGCTCGACAAGACCACCAGCTGAGGCAGCGTTCTGCGTAAGAAACGCGCCAGCAGCGGACGCAGCGCGTGGTTCACCAACAGAACCGGCGGCGCACCCAGCATCTCCTGGCGCTGCAGGGCATCCTGAGTCTGCTCCAGCAGGCGATCGGCCAGCCCCGGCTCAAGGCCGCCACCGCCCTGCAGCGCCTGTAGCAGCAGGCGTTCAAGCGCCGCATCCAGACCGATAACCTGCACTTCGCCGGTGCCGGGGAACCATTGCTGCGTGATAGCCCTGCCCAGCGCCACGCGAACCACGGCGGTCAATTCATGCGGATCGCTCTGAATAGGCGCATGCTCGGCCAGCGTTTCCAGAATCGTGCGCATATCACGAATCGGCACTTTCTCTTCCAGCAGGTTTTGCAGCACCTTGTGCAGCGTGGTGAGCGTCACCACTGCCGGGATAAGATCTTCGGTCAGCTTAGGCATTTCCTGGGTCACGCGGTCAAGCAGCTGCTGCGCTTCCTGACGGCCAAACAGCTCCGGCGCAAACTGCCCGATAAGATGGTTCAGGTGCGTTGCCACCACGGTACTCGCTTCAACCACGGTGAAACCCTGAATCTGAGCCTGCTCTTTCAGCGCACTTTCAATCCAGATAGCGGCCAGGCCAAAGGCCGGATCGATAGTCGCCTCGCCCGGCAACGTCCCCGCGGCGGTGCCGGGGTTAATCGCCAGCCAGCGGCCCGGGTAGGCATCCCCGCTGCCGATTTCAACGCCCTTCATCAGAATACGATAGCGCGCAGGCGGCAGGTCCATATTGTCGCGAATATGCACCACCGGCGGCAGGAACCCCATCTCCTGAGCGAATTTTTTACGGATACTACGAATACGCCCGAGCAGCTCGCCGTCCTGCTGGAAATCGACCATTGGGATCAGGCGGTAGCCCACTTCCATCCCCAGCGGATCTTCCAGCTGAACGTCATTCCAGGTCGCTTCCACCGCCTGAGTATTTTCCGGCATTTTAACCGGCTGCGGTGCTTCCGGCGCGGCCATCTGGCGGCCACGCATCCACCAGGCTAAGCCCAGCAGCGCGGCGGTAAACAGCAGGAAGACGAAGTTAGGCATCCCCGGCACCATGCCGAGCAGCCCCAGAACGCCCGCGGCTAACAGCATCACGCGTGGGTTATTGAACAGTTGGGTGACCATCTGTTCGCCAACGTCCTGATCGGTCGCCACGCGAGTTACGATAACGCCCGCCGCCGTGGAGATAACCAGGGCGGGGATCTGGGCGACAAGGCCGTCACCGATGGTCAGCAGCGTATAGCTTTGTGCCGCCGCGCCCATCGCCATATCGTGCTGGATAACGCCGACCATCAGCCCACCGACCACGTTAATCACCATGATGATAAGCCCGGCCACGGCATCGCCACGCACGAACTTACTTGCCCCGTCCATAGAGCCGTAGAAGTCCGCTTCCTGGGTCACTTCCGAACGGCGCTTTTTCGCCTCCTCTTCGCCAATGATCCCGGCGTTCAGGTCGGCATCGATGGCCATCTGTTTACCCGGCATCCCGTCCAGCACAAAACGCGCCCCGACTTCAGCGATACGTCCTGCACCCTTGGTGATAACCATAAAGTTGATGATAACGAGGATGATAAACACCACGATACCGATGGCGAAGTTGCCGCCAACCAGGAAGTGACCAAAGGCTTCAACCACTTTACCCGCAGCCGCGGCACCGGTATGGCCTTCAAGCAGGATGATACGGGTAGAAGCCACGTTCAGCGCCAGCCGCAGCAACGTGGTAAACAGCAGAATGGTCGGGAACGCCGCGAAGTCCAACGTGCGCTGGGTGAACATCGCCACCAGCAGCACCATGATCGACAGCGCGATGTTAAAGGTAAACAGCAGATCGAGGACAAACGGCGGCAGCGGCAGCACCATCATCGACAGAATCAGCAGGATCAGTACCGGGCCGGCAAGAATTTGCCATTGCCCGGATTTCATGTTGCCCGGCAGGCGCAACATCGCAGCCAGATTAGCCATCGGAGTCCTTCTCGTTTGCAAAGTCCAGCGCCTCAGGCACCGGCAGATTTTCAGGTTTCTTCGGAATTAAGCCGCCGGCCATGCGCCAGCGCCGTAGCTGCCAGACCCAGGCCAGCACTTCCGCCACGGCGGAGTAAAGCTGACCGGGGATCTGCTGGCCAATTTCCGCATGGCGGTACAGCGCACGAGCCAGCGGAGGGGCTTCCAGCATTGGGATACGGTTTTCATTACCAATCTCTTTGATGCGCTGCGCGATCAGCCCGGCTCCTTTGGCCAGCACCTTCGGCGCACTCATCTTGTTTTCGTCGTACTGCAGGGCCACCGCATAGTGGGTCGGGTTCGTCACGATAACGTCAGCCTTCGGCACATCGGCCATCATGCGACGGCGCGCGATCGCCCGCTGCTGCTGACGAATACGCCCTTTGATATGCGGGTCGCCCTCGTTTTGTTTGTACTCATCACGAATATCCTGGCGGGTCATGCGTAACTTTTTAATGTGGCTGTAAATCTGGAAGAAAACGTCGAACCCCACCATTGGGATAAGCCCCAGAATGACCAGCAGGGCACAAAGCGCCACCATGTTCAGCGCGTTTGCCAGCGCGGTGACCGGGGACTCACTCATCAGCCGCATCATCGCCGGCCAGTTGTGCCACAGATACCAGCCGGCCACGCAGCCCACCAGGGTCGCTTTCAGCATTGCCTTCAGCAGTTCCGCCGCCGTCTGCATGGAAAACATCCGCTTAATCCCGGTAATCGGATTGAGCTTGCCGAGATTAAACTGAATTGCTTTTGAGCTGAAATTCACCCCACCCAGCAGCATCGGCGCGGCTATCGCCACAATCACTAATCCGGAGATAAGCGGCAGCAGCGCCATCACGGCAAGCTTAATCAAATGGCTGATCTGATTCACAATCAGGCTGGGATCGTTGATGATTTTATGGTCAAAGTGCAGGCCATCAGACAGCATCGCGCCGAGCATTTTGCCAAGCGACGCCCCGCCCATCCAGATAATGCACAACCCCACCAGCAACATCAGCAGTGAGGTCAGTTCTCGGGAACGCGGGATTTGCCCCTCTTCACGAGCCTTTTCAAGTCGGTGGGCCGTGGGGGCTTCTGTTTTTTCCTGATCGCTATCTTCAGACACCGCAACAATCTCGTGGCCGCAATTTCAAGGACAGCATGCCAGAGCACGGTTGGGCTAATAGAGGAATTACAAACGTTTTTGTACGTTTATTTTGGCGTTAAGGGGGGTTACAGAAGCAAACAGAAGTTTTTCATTCTTGTTGCAAGGCAAATGGGAGAGGCCCCGGAAAATTAAAAACCTGTTTCATTTCATCATGGCGAGCCGGTTTCTTTCCATGTATCTTCAACGCAATAAAACCACACCAATAAAAAGGATATATTATGCAGTGGAATGAATTACTTAATGACCAAAGACGTAAAGATAAACATGAACAGAACACAACTAAAAATAGCTCGGTTTCCAACACCTCTGGGGGGCGTCAAGAAATTGAACGGGATTATGACCGCATTCTTTTTGCGGCCCCAACCCGAAGGCTTGCAGATAAAACTCAAGTCTTCCCTCTGGATCAGAACGACAGCGTCCGCACACGACTGACTCATTCCCACGAAGTGGCCAATCTCGCTCGCAGTATTGGTGTTCGACTGGCTTTTGAATTTCATGAACAGGTATTTGATGATTTACCTGCTTCATACCAGATTCAGCGGGACGTGCCTGCCCTGCTTGCCGCCATCGGCCTGGCCCACGACCTTGGTAATCCGCCCTTTGGTCACCAGGGTGAAACAGCTATGCAGGAATGGTTTACCGGGATGATTGGCAAGGAAGAGAAGGTCAATGCTCCGTTTTATGATGACTTCCGATTATTTGATGGGAACGCTCAAACATTCAGATTAGTGACAAAATTACAGGTTTTGAATGACACTTACGGTCTAAATCTAACCTACGCAACGCTTGCATCATTAATCAAATATCCTCGTTCAAGTTATTCTGCTGACAAAGAAATCTGGAAAAAACACGGCTATTTCTATTCTGAAGAGAATATCGTCAAGGATGTCTGGGAAGAGACAGGATTACAAGAAGGTATTCGTCATCCTTTCACCTATATCATGGAGGCCTGTGATGATATCGCTTATTCCATTCTGGATGCGGAAGATATCGTCAAAAAAGGACTGGCATCGTTTCATGACTTAATGGATTTCCTTGCCTGTTGGGATGCGGAAAATCCTGACCCTGAAAATGATATTATTTCCGACGTCATTCACTATAGCAAAGAGAAAAACAAATCATTCTCCGACAAAAAATTAAAACTATCTCCTTCAGAACTGAATGATACTAGTATGCAAATGTTCAGAGTAAGGGCTATTTATAAATTGGTCACCGCCGCTGTTGATGCGTTTACTTCGAACAAAGATAAGTTTCTTTCCAACGACTGCAATATCGCTAACTTAATATCCATAAGTAAAGGAAAGAACTTATGTAAAGCTTTAAAAAAGTTCGATCAAACTCGCGGTTATCGACATCCCAGCGTGCTCAAACTCGAACTGAAAGGTTCAAACTACATTAAAGGCCTGATGAGCATGCTATGGATAGGCATTCATGGACACAAAACCGATGAAGAAAGAGAGAAAGAACAAACATCCCCTAACAATGATCTACCGCCAAGGGAGGAATTTGCTTCTTCGACCCCGTTCGGAAAATATGCATATGGGCGGATCTCAGAAAATTATCGAAGAATTTTTGAACAAAAAGATGATTCAAACCCTCTACCACGACTCTACAGAGAAGCTCAGCTTCTGGCAGATGCCATCTCAGGCATGACCGATAGCTATTTGATTGCCCTGCATGATGAGCTAAAATCGCTGTATGAGTATGAACATCGTCAACAGTAACGGACTCCTGCGTCAGCGTGTAAAAAACTACTTCACGTCAGACGCAGCAAGTAATCAAATCGCCAGCGAGCTCATTCATTCGCTGGCTGAACATGCTCATGTCTACATTTTTGGCGGCATGATCCGCGATCTTGGTCTTTACGGGACAGAGGGTTTTTCTTCAGACATTGACCTGGTTTATGAGGGGTCGCGACAGGCGCTACAAAACACGCTGTTTCATATAGGCATAACCAATCCAATTGAGAATAAATTTGGTGGCTTTCGCTTCCATTTCTCCCAGCATGATTTCGATATCTGGTGTCTCGAAGATACATGGGCATTTAAAAACAAACATATTTCACTTAAAGACGTTAACAGCCTATTAAAAACAACATTAATGTCTTGGGATGCTATTATTTATGACGTTACTAAAAATGAAATCATTGCTGAAGATGATTATCTTAACAATCTAATGAACCGTCATCTTGATGTTGTTTTAACTGACAATCCAAACACGATTGGTTCAATGGTTAAAATACTGAGAACGATATACATTAAAGATGTCGTAAGCCTGGGGCCTAAACTTTGTGATTTTTTACATCAAAAGCTGCAGGGAAGTGACATCAATGAAATTATTGAATATGAACAAGCACACTATGAAGAACAGACAATAGAAAAAGAATATGTATTAAATCTTCACAATGATCTTTCGTGCTTTAATTATCAAAATGCATTTACGCTGAAACAGCACCATCTAAAAAAAAATAATAGCCACTCTGCCCATGACAGAGTGGCTAATAAATTAGAACCCTAAGCTATCGAGCAAATCGTCAACCTGGTCCTGGCTTGCCACTACGCCGGCGGCGGTAGCATCAAGCTGCGGGCCGTTCAGCAAGCCTTCGTTCACGCGCTTAGCGCGAGCGTCCGGCTCCGGCATATTTTCCAGCAGCACCATCAACAGCTGGCGTTCAATCTCCTGGATAACGTCCATCATGCGCTTGATAACCTGACCGGTAAGGTCCTGGAAATCCTGCGCCATCATGATTTCCAGCAGCTGGGCGTTGGTGAAGCTGGTGTGCTCCGGCACGCCAGACAGGTAGCTGCGGGTATCGGTCACCAGTTCACGGGCGTCTTTCAGCTCGATTGGATTTTCAAACCATGCATCCCAGCGGCCGCTCAGCGCTTTGGCTTCGCTTTCCAGCTGATTCTGATGAGGCTGGGACAGCTCCACGCAGTTCAGGGCGCGTTCCGCGGCCTGGGCAGTCATCTGCACTACATAGTCCAGGCGATCACGGGCGTCAGGAATAGCTTCAGCCGCTTCGGCAATCGCCTGGTCGAGCCCCAGTTCACGCAGGCTGTCGCGCAGCATGCGGGTCAGGCTGCCGATACGTGCGATAATATCGGTCGGTGAATGCTCGTGTATCTCTGTTGCCGGGTTTGTTGATGAGTGCATTTGCGCCTCCTTACATGCCGAGCTTTTCGAAAATTTTGCCCAGTTTCTCTTCCAGCGTCGCCGCGGTGAATGGCTTCACCACGTAGCCGCTCGCCCCGGCCTGTGCTGCCGCGATGATGTTTTCTTTTTTGGCTTCCGCCGTCACCATCAGCACCGGCATGGCTGACATCGCACCATCGGCACGAATGGTTTTCAGCAGTTCCAGACCGTCCATGTTCGGCATGTTCCAGTCAGAAATCACAAAACCAAATCCGCCTGCCTGCAGTTTGTTCAGCGCGTCTACGCCGTCTTCAGCCTCTTCAACGTTATTAAAACCCAGCTCTTTAAGCAGGTTACGCACGATGCGGCGCATGGTTGAAAAGTCGTCTACGACCAGAAACTTAAGTTCTTTGTCCGCCATAAAATCCGGGCTCCTTCAGTTAAATACGTATTGCCTGTCCGGCACTAATTTTCGCCAGCATCTGCTGGCTTACCTGGCTTAAATCGACCACTTCGCTGACGCCACCGGAATTGATGGCCTCACGCGGCATGCCGAACACCACACAACTTGCTTCGTTTTGGGCGATGGTCCACGCCCCTGCCTGGTGCATCGCCAGCATCCCGGCGGCACCGTCATTACCCATTCCGGTGAGGATCACGCCCACGGCGTTTCGCCCCGCGTGTTTCGCCACCGAATGGAACAGCACATCCACGGCCGGGCGATGCCGGTTCACGGGTGGGCCGTCATGTAATTTGATTTGATAGTTCGCGCCGCTACGCGCCAGCTCCATGTGCTTATCGCCCGGAGCGATATAAGCATGGCCCGGCAGCACGCGTTCGCCGTCTTCCGCCTCTTTCACGCTTATCTGACAGAGCTTATTCAGGCGCTCGGCAAACGACCGGGTAAAACCAGGCGGCATATGCTGGGTTATCAGCAGCGCCGGGCTGGAAAGCGGCAGCGGCTGCAGCACGTGACGAATCGCCTCTGTGCCTCCGGTTGAGGCGCCAATGGCAATCAATTTCTCAGAGCTCAGCAGCGGCCCGGCCTTCAGGGTCGCAGGCACGGCGGTCGGTGCATGAGCGGCAATCTTAGCCCTGGCGGCAGTACGCACTTTCTCGGCAATCATTTCGCTGTAGGCCAGCATCCCTTCGCGGATGCCGAGCTGCGGCTTGGTCACGAAGTCGATCGCGCCCAGCTCCAGCGCCCGCAACGTAACCTCAGACCCTTTTCCGGTGAGGGAAGAGACCATCACCACCGGCATAGGCCGCAGGCGCATCAGCTTTTCCAGGAAGTCGAGGCCGTCCATGCGCGGCATTTCGACGTCCAGCGTTAACACGTCCGGATTGAACTTTTTAATCAGATCGCGCGCCACCAGCGGGTCCGGGGCGGTAGCAACCATTTCCATATCGCTATGACTGTTGATAATTTCCGTCATTATCTGCCGCATCAGCGCAGAGTCATCGACCGATAAGACACGTATTTTCGTCATGTTCTTTCCTTACTCAGGCCATAGACCGTCTGGCCACGCAGCCAGAAGTCGCGGCTGAGGTTACTGAAGTTCTCCGAATGCCCGGCAAACAGCAATCCACCGGGCTTCAGCAGCGGAACAAAGCGCTGCAAAATGGCCTGCTGTGTTGGTTTATCGAAATAAATCATCACATTGCGACAAAAAATGGCGTCAAAAGGCCCCGGCACCGGCGCCTGCTTGTCCAGCAGGTTGATCGGCGCAAAATCAATATGACTCGACAGCTCGCTGCGCACGCGAACCAGGCCGTCATGCGGGCCCGTGCCGCGCATGAAATAGCGCTGCATCTGCATCGGTGACAGCGTTTTCAGCTCTTCCTGGCGGTAAACGCCGCTCTGCGCTTTCTCCAGCACCTGAGTGTCTATGTCGCTGGCAAAAACCTTCCAGCGCCCCGCGCCGCCGCCCAGCACATCGGCAAGCGTAATGGCGATGGAATACGGCTCTTCGCCGGTCGACGCCGCTGCGCTCCAGACTTTATAATCTCCGCCGCGCTTGCGGGCGTGTTCCGCAAGGATCGGGAAGTGGTGCCCCTCGCGGAAAAATGCCGTCAGGTTAGTGGTCAGCGAGTTAATAAAGGCCTGCCATTCGGCAGTACTGGAGTTCGCCTCCAGCATGCCCAAATAACGGCCAAAATCATCCAGCCCCAGCAGACGCAGGCGGCGAACCAGACGGTTGTAAACCATGTCCCGTTTATGGTCGGCCAGCACGATTCCCGCGCGCTGGTAAATCAACTGGCATATCCGACGAAAATGCGCGTCGGAGAGCGGCAGACGCTGTGTCATCTGTAGCATTAATGACTGTTGCCCCGTGGGCGTTGGTGATGTCATAGCGCCTTCTTCATTCCATTCAAGATGTTACCCATTCTCCGGAAGCGACAAACTCACTGGCGGAGGACTGAGGTTCGGCGCCGCTCAGGTTAAATACGGCCACCACGCCGGAGAGATATTCGGCCTGGCCCGCCAGCGCATCGGTGGCGCTCGCCGCCTCTTCAACCAGCGCGGCGTTTTGCTGTGTCACCTGATCCATCTGGCTTACCGCCTGGGCGACCTGTTCGATGCCACGACGCTGTTCATCAGACGCCGAGGCTATTTCCCCCATAATGTCGTTCACCTGCGTCACCGAACGAACTATCTCGGCCATCGTGGTCGCCGCCGTATCAACCAGCTTCGACCCCTGCTGTACGCGGTCAACGGACTCTTCAATCAATACTTTGATCTCTTTTGCCGCCTGCGCGCTGCGGCTGGCAAGATTACGAACCTCTCCCGCCACCACGGCGAAACCACGGCCCTGCTCACCGGCTCGCGCCGCTTCTACCGCCGCGTTCAGCGCCAGGATGTTAGTCTGGAATGCAATGCCGTCGATAACGCTGGTGATGTCGCTGATTTTCTGCGAGCTGCCGGCGATGTCGCGCATGGTGCTGGCCACGTTAGCCGCCTGCTGCCCACCCTGCTTCGCGGTATCGGCCGCGCTGCGGGAAAGTTGAGCCGCCTGGCGCGCATTATCCGCGTTCTGCCCCACGGTTGCCGTAAGCTGCTCCATGCTGGCGGCAGTCTCGGCCAGCGAAGCCGCCTGCTGCTCGGTACGAGCAGACAAATCGTTATTGCCTGCGGCAATCTCACCAATGCCGGTATGCATCGCGCTGGTGCCGCTTCGAACCTGACTTACCGTCTCTTTTAACGCGGCCTGCATGTTTTTCAGGCTGGCGAAAATCTCCGAGATCTCATTGCGCCCAAAGACCGAAATCGGCCTCGCCAGATCGCCAGCGGCGATGTTGTCAAAGTGGCTACGCACAATCGCCAGCGGCTGAACAATCATTTTTCGCGACCAGGCCAGAGAACCGAGCAAAAGCACCACGGCGACAATCGTCACCACGGTAAAAATCACCGCAGAGAGATGGTAATTTTTCTGGCTGTCGCCGCTGGCGGTCGACACTATCTGGTTAATGCTCTGCTGCCAGGCGTTGAAATTCGCATCAAAAACGTCCTGCGATTTCTGTACCGGGGCGCTCATAAAATCAGAAAGCTGGTTGTTCTCAAGCCACGTAGCCTGATGCTGGAGATCGTCGCGGAACGCCGCATAGCTCGCTTTCGTCGACGCCATCAATTTCTCGACATCGCCGCCCGTCTGCGGAACTTCGAGGAACTGGTTAAACAGCATATCCGCCTGCTTCAGGCTGCTGCGGGCGTTAGCCATCAGGCGCTTAATATCGTCCGGCGGATAGCTCAGCGCCGTCAGGGTACCCGCCCGGTTTAAGGCGTTGCTGGCCTGCAGTAAAGCGGCACGACTCTGCGTTAACGCATCGCGCTGCTGATTGCTCACCTCGACTCTCTTGAAGTTCTGAAAATCGTCACGAAAAGCCCAGAAAGACAAACCATTACTGCCAATCTGCAGCACGCCGCAGACAATCAAAATCAGGAAAAGAGTGGTCGAGATCCGGATACGGTTTAACATCAAAGCTTTCCTCTGCTGGCCATTTGGCCGCGGTTCATCCGATCAGAAAGTTTCCCAGTTATCGTTATCACCGGCCCTGGCCGGAGTACGCGGGGTGTGAACCACAGAGCTTTGCGCCACCGGCGCGGCCGCTGTAGTTTTTTTACTGCCCGCATTCCCTTGCAAACGGAACGTCGCAACCGACTGAGTCAGGCGGCTGGCCTGCTCCTCCAGCGCGGCGGCCGCGGCAGCAGACTCTTCCACCAGGGAGGCGTTCTGCTGCGTAACTCTGTCCATTTCAGAAACGGCAAGGGCGACCTGGTCGATACCTTTGCTTTGCTCATCTGACGCCGAGGCGATTTCTCCCATGATGTCCGTGACTCGCGTAACGGCGTTCACGATATCGCTCATAGTTTCCCCGGCGCTTTCGACCAGCACTGAGCCGGTGTCCACGCGTGAAACGGAATCTTCAATCAGTGATTTAATCTCTTTCGCAGCCTGCGCGCTGCGGCTGGCTAAATTACGAACCTCACCGGCCACCACCGCAAAACCACGTCCCTGCTCGCCCGCACGAGCGGCCTCTACCGCCGCGTTCAGCGCCAGGATATTGGTCTGGAAAGCGATGCCGTCGATAACGCTGATAATGTCGGCGATTTTTTTCGAAGAACCGGCAATGTCGTGCATGGTTTTCACCACGCCGTCCACGACCTTGCCGCCGCGCTGCGCGGTTTCAGAGGCGTTCAGCGCAAGCTGGGAGGCCTGCCGCGCGTTCTCGGCGTTCTGCTTAACGGTGGCGGTCAGCTGCTCCATGCTGGCGGCAGTTTCTTCCAGAGATGCCGCCTGCTGCTCGGTACGGGAGGAGAGATCGTTGTTACCTGCGGCGATTTCAGTGGTCCCGCTGTAGATAGCGTCAGAGCCTTCGCGCACGCTGCTAACCGTGGTGATCAGCTCCTGCTGCATGTGCTGCACGCTGGAGGCGAGCTGGGTTAGCTCGTTTTTTCCTTCAACGTTAATTTTTTCCATCAGGTTACCGGCGGCGATTTCGCGAATATGGCCAATCACCACGTTGAGCGGCTTGAGCAGGATCCGGCGCATGCCGAACCAGACCAGCAGAATGACTGCCGCCAGCGCCAGGGCTAAAATCCCAAGCTGCCAGATGGCGAAGGTATAACCGGCACGGCTGTCTACGTAGGAGGCTTCGTACATGCGGTCGTTAAGCGCCAGATAGCCGTCGTAGGCTTTTTCGAGCGCGTTTTGCATGCCCTGAGTTGACTGGCCAAAGTAGGCGTCCATATTGCCGCTTTCCAGGTAACCAATAAGCTCAGCCAGCGCCTGGTGATAGGCCTGGTAGTCACCGTCGATGTCTTTCACCACGGCGTTCATTTCTGGGGAGATCGGAGCGACCTGTTTAAAGCTGTTGTAGTGCTGCGCGGCGCTGGCGAGGGACTTCTTCGCGTTGTTCAGCAGGTCAGTCTTCGCGGCACTCTGGCTGTTCGCCGGGTCCATCATCATGCGTGCGGCAGAGCGGCTCAGGTTGATACGTGTATGCAGCATCAGGATCCAGGCCTGGTTTAACTCGGCCTGCTGAACCCGTAATTCTCGAGAAACTTTGAAGTTGTCATTATTGTTTTTTAAAGAATTAAAGAACATTCCACCGGAAATGATTTGCAGCAGCGCGAACACCACCAGCACCATCATTAGCATGGTGACAACGCGAATACGCTTTAACATAGGACGCCCTTTTAACGACTTGTTCCCAAAGTTATCGGCACAGGGCGCGGGAACTTTACGTTAAGTCACAGGGAAATTAACCGGTTGCGCTACAGCAACCGGCTATGGGCAAGACGTGGCGGCGATCAATAAGTTACGGTGATGGTCACCGTGTCGGCGTAATCATCGGGGGTATAGTTAGTGCTCGGGATGGTGACATAGACCGGATACTGCTGGGCGATGCCGGTCCCCGTGCTGGAACGATAGTTTGATGCCGTGTTCCCCCACACGGCACCGGATGCCCCGGACGCCTGCCTGAGCTGATAAGGCACCTGGTCGGTATTCGCTCCGGTGCCTTTTAACGCCCCTGTTCCCCCGGTGTTGTTATTCGAAGGGGTAAGACCCACGGTGTAAAGTGTACCGTTGGTACAGGCAATGCCGATGGTGTTATTCGAAGCCAGATTGCTTTGCATCGCCGCCACCGCCCCGAAGCTCACGTTGTTGGCATAGCTGACATTGCACTGCTTGCTGACGGTTGCGATGACATTAAAAGGAAAGTTTGTTGCGACGCCCGTGCCGCAGCCAGCGGGTGGCGCCAGCAGGCCGGTATTCATCGTTACCGTTGTCATACCGCTGGTGTAAATATCCTGATAACCGCCCGGCGCGGCGGAGGTTTGCGGCACCGACATTTGCGCGTAGACCGTCAGGCTGCCGGTGACGGGCGTCAGGTTGAGTAAATTTAACTGTATCATCGGATAGGTGGTCCCCGACTGGAACTGACTTCCCCATGCGCCTCCGCTGACTGTCCCCTGATAAAGCTCATAGCTCAGCGTGCTGGCAGGCGGCCCGGCAAAAGACATTTTGTGGTTCCCTACCCCGGCCCCGTCAATATTAAAACAAAGCGTCACCCCGGCCAGCAGATCGCCCAGTTGCTTGGAACAGCTGTAATCGAAGGTCATCGACGTATTGGGCGTACCTGTCGCCAGCGGGTTGACGGTACCAAAGTTAACCGTTTGAACGTTGCTCACCGAGCAAACCACCGCCTGGCTAATTCCGGGGGACAGCAAGAGCACCGCCAGCAGCAGCAATTGTTTTAATCTCACGCGGGTAACTCCTGTATCAAAAGGCCACCGACTTGCTAGCGGCACACAATCGGGCCGATATTCGGCACGCTTTTCTGGTTCTCGGGGTAGTCAAACTCGGCGAGGCAAACGCCGTTTTCCGTGGTCACTCTTAGCTGGTTATGCATCTCAAGCGCGTCAAAGTAGGCCAGGCCATCAAACCCGACCACGGTGTCTTGCCCGATGCCCGCCATCAGCCTGACGGGGCTGCCTTCCGCAATAGCATTTCCCCGGGCATCCACCAGGCTCACCTGCGCAGCGCGTACCGGCTTAATGTCAAAATTCACCAGCGTCCCGGAGCGGTCTGCCGGCGTGGCATTCATACTCACGTTACGGATCCGCATATTGGCCGGGAGGTTCATCGGGTCAATGCTGATGAGGTTGTTTTGGTAGCTGTTCAGCGGCGTCACCAGCAGCTGACCGTTGCCGTCGCTGTTGCCGATCAGATTATGCTGCAGCTTCACCGGCACGTTCGGAATACCGTCCGTCGACACCACCGCAAAACCGTTATTGATCTCGCGTGCGGCAAACACACCGCCTCCCATCATCACCAGCGAGCCGGTAGCGCCCGCATAACCGTAATTATTATCAGGAATGCTGCGGAAGCCGCTATACACTCGGCCGTAGCGCCCCAGATAGCCCACTTCACCCTGCCCGCTTTGCTGAGAACTCTGCTGGCTGGCGGCCACGTTCCAGCCCACCCCGCCTTCAGACGGCGGCGTCTTGCTGGCGTTGAGCTGGTACCCCATCTTGTCGCCCGTGCGCTGAACCGTTGCGCCTGCGGTAAGGTTGTTCTGGGTACTGACGGTCACCATCAGGTAAACGCTGCGGTCGCGGCTGTCGTCGATGTTCTGGTTAAAGCTGGCGCTGAGGGAGACGTTTTCGGAAATGGATTTAAACCAGCTGGCGTTGGCATAGCGAATTGCGCTTTGGTCCGGGTAGCGAAACTGCAGATAGCTCATACTGAGGTTCCCGCCAACGCCAAAGTTATACCCCACCACCGCGCTGCCGCTGAACGCGGGCGGCGCGGAACCATAACGAGTGGCAACGTCGCGATAATCTCCGGAGGTGGCCGTGGCGCTGGAGCTAAAGTTGAAACGCCCCCCGGACCAGCGGTAGCCCAGGCCGTATAAATAGCCATTCTCCCCGGAGTCCGAGCTGGCGGCGAGCGCCGTTGAAATTGTTCCGGCCTGGCTGGCGGGGATCCAGTCGCTGCTTATCCCGCCGTTCACCAGGCTGTCGCTGGTTTCGAAATGACCACCGGCGGTCAGGCTGTTGCTGAAGCCACGCCGCCATGTGCCGCTGATCGCCGGCTCGCTGGCGTAGTCAAAAGAGCTGTAGCCGTAGTTTTTTCTGACCACACCCAGTTCGAGGGACCAGTCGGTCAGCCCCTGCCTCAACAAAAGCTGATCGTTATAAAAAGAAAAGTTCTGCACGCTGGTTCTGCCCAGCGCATCGGTCATCATTACCTGAGCATTCCCTGCCCCGGTGATGTTTGGCAGCGTATTCAACTGGAAGCTGCCCGCCGGCACTTCACCGTTATAATATTTCACCCCATTGACATATAGCTCAACGCTCGACGGCAGCGTTGCCGAGCCAAGAAAAGCCGGCAGCGGCGTCGTGGGCATATTGGGATTAAGGCCAAAATCGGTACCGATTTTTACCCCGGCGATACGTGTCTGACGGGACCAGGAAAGCGAACTGGTTAGCGTGTCACCGAGGGTGACCGCCAGCATGTTGTCGGGAAACGAAGAGCGCCAGCTGGTATCAAGCCGGCTAAAGGACTCGTTATCATTTTGCTCGGTGGAATAGCGCGTAAGCTGGGTCGAACTGAATACGCCTGCAGCGCCAAACGCGCGGAACTCACTGAATGAATTGAAGTTACTTTCTTTCCCACTGTCCGCATAGAGATCGTAGTTCAGCAATGCGCCGACGGCATTTGAGGCCGTCGGAGAGGACACATCCGTCTGGTTTAGCTGGGTTGTTTTCAGATCTAACAGGCTCAGCGGCGCGTTCAGCGCCAAAGTTTGCTGCTGAACGTTATAGTCAACCGTGACCTGCGAAATATCATTGAGGTAAAAAGGCGGGCGCGCTTTTTCCGGCAGGCGAAATCCCAACTGACGCAGGGCCATTGCGTCGCCGTATAATTTGCCGTTAGCGTAGCCAAGATGAACCAGACCCACGGGATTACCATTCACCGTCGTGTCGAGATATAAATCAACGCCTACAGGCTGAGCTGTGTCATTTTTGACCGCATTCTGAGGTAAGTCATTATTAGTATCTTGTGCTGCCGTTATGCCTGAGAAAAATAAACCATTAAGCAATATAATTTTTACCAAAGAATATGGCCAGTCATAGATCTTGTTCTGTTTTTTGACCATTGATAGCGACTTCAACTTTTCCACTATGGTAAGCATCACCGGCAGATGAAGATATTATCCACCGCATAGTTGAACCTGGAAGAACATAACCTAGCAGACCTGAAGTAATCGTTTTTCGCGCACCATTAGGTGAAATAAACGTCATGGCCGAAAGCTGAGCGTGGCTGTTTCCCTGATTGCTCACTTCGATAAACGTTTTGCCCTCGACATTAATTAATGCCCATTTTAGCTTCGCCGAGTTTTCCCCCTGCCCAACGGGCTGTAAAAACACCGGAACGGAATAGCGCATCACAAACTGAATTTTATTCCGCTGCAGTTTGGCCGGCGGAAGCTCATCGATAAACAAGCGGTACGCCTGTTCCACCTGGTTGGCGGCAGGCCCGGTACGGATAACCCTGATCAGCTGACGCTCCCCCGCTGGCAGCGTCACGATTGGCGGGCTAATAACCAGCCCCTGAGACGTTGACAGCTTGTCGGCATAGCCGCTTTGCTGCCAGTTGAAAACTCGCACCTGCGCGTTAAGCGGCGCATCTCCTTCATTACTGAGCCAGATCCCATCTGCATTTTGCGCCGCTCTTAACGTCAGGTTAACCGGTGATATTTGCAGGCCACCGGCTAACGCATGCCCCCCCGCAGCCAGCGCCAGCCACAGGCACGCACAGGCGGAGCGTCCACCTAATTTCAATTTCATCCGCTGTCCTGAAATCAGTAGTTAACGTTGACGGTAACCGTATCCGCATAGCTGTCTGGCGTGAAGTTCGCGCTCGCCGCCGTCGCATAGACGGTATAAGTCTGCGCGGCGCCCGACCCGGTACCCGCCACGCCGTTACCGACCACGGTGGTGGTCGCGGTGTTCCCCCAAACCGGCCCGGTCGCCGAGGTTTGGTTCAGCTGGTAGGGCACTTTATCGGTGTTGGTCGCGGAGTTAGCGACTGACGACATGGCCCCGGACCCGGTGGTGGTTCCCCCGTTCGCTGCGGAAGGTGCAAGGCCGATAAAATAAGGCGTTGTCTTTGAACAGTTAACGGTAAAGGTATTGCTTTGCGAAGTGTTTACTGCACTGGCGTTAACCGTCCCCAGGTTAATATTCGAGCCGCTGCCGGCGGTCACCGCGCAGGACTTTTGAATAGTAATGAGGACCTGAAATGTGCCGTTTGCCACCGCCGCATTAGCCGATGGAATAACCGCAAACGCAGTACAAGAGAGAATTAAGCGTGCTGCAGTGGCTGAATTCATATCCTTAACCTTATTCAAATGACTCAATCATGCTTCGTGAATACGCAACGAAGCGGTACGGGATGATTTAACGTTAGATTTTTCTCTTTCCCTGTTTTTCTCTTTAACTGTTTTCCACTTTAATAGTGACAGCCGACACCATAACTCACCGTTAATATAATTCGTCCTGAAATCTCATTCGCTGCCTGTAAAATACCGTGGGCAATATCGCACCCCATAATTCCGGAGTTCCCTTCCCACCTGTTTGTACATTTTACGACCAGGCAATTTACAACCGGGCAATGCGGCTTCCCTGGCGACATGGGTAGGCGAACTGGTAAGAAAAAAATCAGTACGTTACGTCATCACTTAGTTGAAATTTAGTTTAGAGCCCCGGAAATAACCAACCGCGCGGCAAAATTCAGCAAAACGGCGGATTGACGAGTTATTTACTATTAAAACAGTGAGTTAACCCTTCCCCCTCATACCTTGATGCAAACTGAAAAGAATATATCCGTCAGTTTGTGATATTCATCACAAATAATGATTAAGCACTGCTTAATTAACAATTTACAGAATTTATAAAAAAGAGTTGTATATCGACGCCGTTTGATTCAATTTATGCTCCGCATATTTACTGCCCGGCAATAATAATTATATAGGGGTCAGTAAGTTACAAAAAAACACACATTAACTACAGTCAACTACGGGATACTAAGTCAGTGGCAAGTTCAAACAAACTCACGCTATTCATCATTTTGTTCATGATAGCGGGGATCTTCACCGGTGCGGCCATCCACGAATACGCCGCTGCAGACGTTATCAAAGGCTACGCCGACAACATCACGCTGTTTACCGACATCTTCCTGCGACTGATCAAGATGGTGATTGCACCGCTGGTCTTCAGCACCCTGACGGTCGGTATTATGAAGCTCGGAGAAACCTCCACCATTGGCCGCGTGGGCGGTAAGGCGATGGTCTGGTTCGTCTCCTCTTCCGTGCTTTCTATTCTGGTCGGGCTGTTTATCGTTACCCTGGCGCATCCAGGCGCGGGCATGAATCTGGAAGTGCCGACGGAAGCCGTACAAACCGGCCTTGCCGTAAGCGGTATGACGCTGAAAGCCTTTATTTCTCACACCATTCCAACCAGCATTGCTGGCGCGATGTCGGACAACGAGATCCTGCAGATTGTGGTGTTCTCGATGTTCTTCGGCATTGCCGGAGCCTCTTTGGGTGAGAAATTTAATGCACCGCTGGTGAGCGCGCTGGATGTGGTTTCTCATATCATGCTGAAAGTCACCGGCTACGTTATGTACGTTGCGCCGTTGGCCATCTTCGCCGCCATCTCTTCGGTAATTGCCACCCAGGGCCTGGGCATTCTGCTGAACTACGCGTCGTTTATCGGCGGCTACTATGTGGCTATCGTACTGACCTGCGTGGTGCTGATTAGCGTGGGTTATATGGTGCTGAAGCGCGACGTCTTCCGCCTGTTGGCGATGCTTAAAGATCCGGTGCTGGTCGCTTTCACCACCAGCAGCTCTGAGGCCGCTTATCCAAAGACTCTGGATCAGCTAACCCGCTTTGGCTGCTCGCGTAACATCGCGTCGTTCGTGCTGCCTATCGGCTACTCCTTTAACCTGGTCGGCTCGATGGTTTACTGCTCCTTCGCGTCGATGTTTATTGCCCAGGCTTATAACATTCACCTCTCCTTCTCCGAGATTGCCGTGCTGATGCTGACGCTGATGCTGGCGTCAAAAGGGATTGCCGGGGTACCGCGCTCCGCGCTGGTTGTGCTGGCGGCGACCATCCCAAGCTTCAATATCCCGGTGGCCGGGATCCTGCTGCTGATGGGTATTGACCACTTCCTGGATATGGGCCGTTCGGCCATTAACGTGCTGGGCAACGGCGTGGCTACCGCGATGCTGTCCAAAAACGAAGGTATGCTGGAAGAAACCGGCAGCGTGCCGGTGGCAGAAGTTAAGGCATAAAAAAAGGGGCTACCTGCCGGTAGCCCCTTTTTTCTAATCGATTCGATTAAGCAACCGCAGAATCCAGCAGTTCCATCTCTTCGCTGTTCAGCAGCTTCTCGATGTTCACCAGAATCAGCATACGCTCGCCCAGCGCGCCCAGGCCGGTCAGGTATTCGGTAGACAGCGTCACGGCAAACTCCGGGGCAGGACGAATCTGGTCGGCGGTCAGCGACAGTACGTCGGATACGCCGTCAACCACGATCCCCACCACGCGCTTCTCAAGATTCAGCACGATAACCACGGTATTGTCGTTATATTCCACGCCGTCCTGCTCGAACTTCAGGCGCAGGTCGATGATCGGCACAATCACGCCGCGCAGGTTGGTCACGCCTTTGATAAAAGCAGGCGTATTCGCGATACGCGTTACCTGGTCGTAACCGCGGATCTCCTGCACCTTCAGGATATCAATGCCGTACTCTTCATCGCCGAGGGTAAACACCAGGAACTCCTGGCCTACGTTTTCCCCGGTCAGTTTTGTCACATTCGTTAGTGCAGTCATTTGCGTACCTATTTTCTTATGCAGTTAATCAGGCGACGGTAAGCGCCAGACGTTGTTCACGGTTTAGCCCCTGCAGCGCAGAAACATCGACGATCAGCGCCACGCTGCCGTCACCCAGAATGGTGGCAGCAGAAATTCCCGGTACCTTGCGGTAGTTGCTTTCGAGGTTCTTCACTACAACCTGATGCTGACCAATCAGCTGATCGACCAGCAGCGCGTAGCGACGTCCGGCGCTTTGCAGGATAACGACAATGCCCTGCGTGGCTTCGGTTTTCGCGCCCTGAACGTCAAAGACTTTCCACAGTTCGACCAGCGGCAAGTATTCGCCACGCACTTCCAGCACGCGCTCGCCGCCCGCCAGCGGGTGCAGATCTTCTTCCTGCGGCTGGAGTGATTCCATCACCGCGTTCAGCGGCAGGATAAACACTTCGTTGCTGACCTTCACCGACATGCCGTCGAGGATGGCAAGCGTCAGCGGCAGCAAAATACGGATGGTGGTCCCGGTACCGGCTTTCGACTGAATTTCAACGTGGCCGCCCATCTCCTGGATGTTACGTTTCACCACGTCCATGCCGACACCACGGCCAGAAACGTCGGTGACCTGTTCGGCGGTGGAGAAGCCCGGCGCGAAAATAAGCATGCCAACTTCGTCGTCGGTCATGCTCTCGCTGACCGGCATTCCCTGGGAAATCGCCTTCGCCAGGATGCGTTCACGGTTAAGCCCCGCGCCGTCGTCGGTCACTTCGATACAGATATTGCCGCCCTGATGTTCAGCGGACAGGATAAGGTTGCCGACTTCGGACTTCCCGGCAGCACGGCGTTTTTCAGGCGACTCGATACCGTGGTCAAGACTGTTACGTACCAGGTGCGTTAACGGGTCGATAATGCGCTCGATCAAGCTCTTATCCAGCTCGGTGGAACTGCCCATCAGCGTCAGCTCAACCTGTTTGTTCAGCTTGCCTGCCAGGTCACGCACCAGGCGCGGGAAGCGGCTGAAGACGTATTCCATCGGCATCATACGAATCGACATCACCGATTCCTGCAAATCCCGCGCGTTACGCTGCAACTGCCCCATGCTGGTTATCAAATCACCGTGATTAACCGGGTCAAGTTCGTTAGAACGCTGGGCCAGCATCGACTGGGTGATGACCAGCTCGCCGACCAGGTTGATCAGCTGGTCAACTTTCTCAACCGCAACACGAATACTGGTTGATTCCGACGCACGAGCGGCAGGTTTATCACGCTCAACGCGTCCGGTGGCCGGGGTTAACGGCTCAGGCAAGCCGGCTTTTTGCACGGCGACGGCCGTTTGCGCAGGCGCTTCCGGCACCGCCACAGAAGTCGTTTCCGCGACCGCTGGCGCGCTGGCTGCCGCCACCGGCACAAAGCTGATTTGTTCTGGCTCAATCACGAAGCAAAGTACGGCGGTAATGTCGTCTTCGCTGACGCTGGTTTCAAGCGTGGCGGTAATAGAAGACGCATCTTTGACCACATCGCTCAGGGTACCGAGATTACCCAGCTCTTCGAGCATCAGGTCACGCTCGGTTTCTTTCAGTCCGTCAATCACCACTCGCAGCCTGCCGCCGTTATCGGTAGCCGTAGCAGCCTGCTGCTCCGTTTCTACCACGGAGAGTTTGGCCGGCGCCGAAGGGACTTCGCCCTTGGCTTCCAGGGCCAGCTGGCGCAGCGCTTTGCAGATGTAGTCGAAGCTGGCAGCATCCGGCTCTTCAGAGTTTTTATAAGCGTCCAACTGTTCCTGCATAATATCCTTGGTTTCCAAAAACAGGTTGATGATATCGGTGTTGAGCTGCATCTCACCGCGCCGCGCTTCGTCGAGCAGGTTCTCCATCAGGTGCGTCGTTTCCTGCAGGATGGAGAAGCCAAACGTTCCGGCCCCGCCCTTAATGGAGTGGGCAGCACGGAAAATAGCGTTCAACTGTTCAGAATCAGGCGCCTCGGGCACCAGATCCAAAAGATGCTGCTCCATATCCGCCAACAGTTCGTCGGCCTCGTCAAAAAATGTCTGATAAAAATCGCTAATATCCATGCTCACGCTATCACCTCATGCCTGGTTGTGGCGCAACTGTGTTATTCGCCGGAGCCGCCGTTGGGACCTGCTGCAGAACCCCGATCGGCTGGTTATCGCTCTCTGAGTTCTCATGCATGATGGCGTCTTCGGTCTGTTTATTAAGCACCAGCAAACTGATGCGACGGTTAATGGCGTCACCGCCTCCGCGTTTGGAGAGGCTCATCTGTGAGGACATCCCGATGACGCGCAGCACTTTGCCGTCGTCGAGACCGCCCGCCACCAGCTCACGACGGGAAGCATTCGCGCGGTCGGCGGAAAGCTCCCAGTTGCTGTAACCGCGTTCGCCGTTGGCATAAGGCAAATCATCGGTATGGCCGGACAGACTGATTTTGTTAGGAATACCGTTCAGCACTGGAGCGATTTTGCGCAAAATATCACGCATGTAAGGCTCCACTTCCGCGCTGCCGTTTTTAAACATCGGGCGGTTCTGGCTGTCGATAATCTGAATACGTAGACCTTCCTGAACCAGGTCAATCTGCAGGTGTGGCCGCAGCGCGCGCAGTTTCGGGTCGGACTCAATTAGCTGGTCCAAATCCCCTTTGATACGCTTCAGGCGGTTAGCCTCCATGCGCTTGCGCAGCTCTTCAATGTTGGGCTGTTTTTTCACTTCACCCTGCTGCTGAGTGACGTCATCACCCCCGCCGGGGATCGGGCTTTCACTGTCGGCAATACGCTGGCCGCCGGTGATAGCCTGGGCCAGTGGGGTGCGGAAATAGTCAGCAATTTGCGCCAGCTCTTTCGGGCTGGAAATGGAAATCAGCCACATCACGAGGAAGAAGGCCATCATCGCGGTCATAAAGTCCGCGTAGGCGATTTTCCACGAGCCGTGAGCCGCCCCGCCGTGTCCCTTGTGCTTGCGGCGCTTTACGACAACGATGGGATGGGCCTGATTTTTCATACTTCTTCTTCCGTCGCGCGCTGCGCGTTCGGTGAACGCACCGCTCTGACGTGCTCTTCCAGCTCAATGAACGACGGACGCTCGCTGGAGTACAGCGTTTTACGACCAAATTCCACCGCGATCGGCGGCGCATAACCATTGAGGCTGGAGAGTAAAGTCACCTTCACGCACTGCATCATTTTGGTGGTTTCAGCGCTTTTCTGACGCAATACCGTGGCTAATGGGGAAATAAATCCGTAGGCCAGTAAAATACCGAGAAAAGTTCCCACCATAGCGTGAGCAATTAATGCCCCTAACTCCGCGGCAGGACGGTCAGCGGAGGCCAGCGCGTGCACAACCCCCATTACCGCAGCAACGATACCGAAGGCGGGTAATGAATCCCCCATTAACGCCAGGCTGTTTGCAGGTATTTCCGATTCGCTTTCATGGGTCTCGATTTCTTCATCCATCAGCGCTTCAATTTCGAAAGTATTCATATTTCCGCTGATGATCAAACGCAAATAATCGACAATAAAATCAAGCATCATGGCGTCCGCCAAAATACGCGGATAGCTGGCAAAAATTTCGCTTTCTTTAGGGTTTTCGATGTCTCTTTCAAGTGAAAACATCCCCTGCTGACGCGACTTAGCCATCAGACGATAAAGCAATGCCATCAAGTCCATATACATGCTTTTGGTATATTTTGAACGTCTGAAGAGCAGCGGCAGCGCTTTTAAGGTGCCCTTAATCGCTTTACCGTTATTCCCTACAATGAACGCCCCAATACCCGCCCCACCAATGATGATAAATTCAGCAGGTTGATAAAGTGCGCCAAGGTGGCCGCCGGTTAACATGTAACCGCCGAACACTGTCCCTAAAACAACCAGGTAACCTATTAAAATCAGCACGAGATCATCCTTACGCCGTTGAGTGTAGCGAGGATGCCCAGGGGGGCAGATGCAGCGTCATGTTTGGGCATAAAAAAAGCAGCGGCAATCACTCACCGCTGCTGGAATACGCAAACACAGAATCTGTTAAACAGCCTGTTCCACCTGGTCATCCAGCAGTTGTGGAATAATATCGGCAGTATTCTGGGAAAGTTTACGTCTTTTTACCGCCCTTGATGGCGGCTGGCACAGACTGCAGGCAAAGCTGCCGACCGGCTGGTGTGCGTGGGTGATAAAATTACCCCCACAGCAGTTACATTGGCTTAACTGGAGCATGCCGCTCTCGACAAAACGCACCAGTGTCCACGCGCGAGTCAGCGCCAGAAGCGGGCCGTCAGCCTGGGAAGGACATTGTTCAAGGTAAAGTCGATAGGCTTTAATGACCGCATCAACGCCGGTGCAAAGCCCACTGCGAAGTAAAAACTGCCAGGCATTACAGAACATGGAAGCGTGAATGTTTTGCTCCCAGGTCATAAACCAATCAGTAGAGAAAGGCAGCATCCCTTTTGGAGGAGGACTTCCACGGAGTTCTTTGTAGAGTTTGATCAGGCGACCACGGCTCAGCTGCGTTTCGCTTTCCAGCATTTGCAGTCGGGCACCGAGGGTTATCAGCTCCATAGCGAGCTGAATGTCGCGAGCTTCCTGGACAATACTTTTCTCGCTCATTTGTTATGCCCTTTTTTTCTTAGGTGCCTCGGCAGGCGTCGACACCTCATTCAATAAACGGGTAGATAACAAAATACCGGTATGAATTTGCTGTAAATCATCCACACGGGAGTCTTGTGTTAAGCGAGTAATCGCCTGACTTTCGTTAAAGCGGAACTGACAAACTAATTGGTTAGTTTCTGCCAATTTTACCATTTGGGGCAACGTGAGTTCCCCTAGAGTATTTGCCATATCCTCAGCGATGCCTAAACGAAACATTGCTGATGCTTTGTCCTGACTAATAAGACGCTGTGCAAGCAATAAATACGATAAATTAATGTCGTAAATATGTTTTAGCAACTCGGAAGTATGCATTTTTTCCATCCCGAATAACCAACTATTATTGTATGCGGCCTAGCCTAAATATTTCGGATGACAGTAACGTGTCAACGTCAGGAAATTCTCCAGAAACTTACAGCTGTAAGAAACCGAAGCGAGCCTTCGCGCCATTACCGTTTTCTGAACTATTAGGGGGTTGTTACCGCACCCCGCGATGTCGCCGGGTCGCCCCGGGTAAATTAAAACAATCGTTACGGCCAAAATGCACGGATAAATCTTACGCTCTGACTAGGCTCCTCCGCCTACCGCGGTAGAAGCTACTTCCCTGACAAAGCCCGAACGCCTGTTGTCGTTCATCATTTTATTACAAAAAACTAAGATTTTTCCTAATTCGGGCAAACTCTACTCGCAGCCCCTGGCACATACAATGCAGCCATCGGCGATTTTGGAATTTATGTGACGCAGATCACATAAATACATCATCCTTCGAAGTGAAAAGCATCAGAATCGCTTTTCATTTGCTTAATTTTTAATCTGATTGAGAATTTTACCGATAACATCAGACGAATAGTGACACTGAAACATCACAACTCCATGAGTTACCATTGCTTTTTATCCGATACCGGCGGTCAGGAATGCTTAGGCGATCACACTTTACGAAAGCAGTTAGGAGTAACCTGCTGTTATTCAGAGACTTAAGCTAAATTATAGCGGCATTTTAACCGAGCGTTATGATTTCAAAAGCGCCAGTTACTGAAAGTTATCACTCGATCCAGGTTCGCAAATTAATCCGTTCGCCTTATGGCAAATTTTTACAAATCGTCTACGAAATAATGTTGCAAATTCGTTTCATAAGAATAACTAAACAATTTCTATGAGTGGCTTCACATTTCGTATGGCGACAAGCGTTGCGCCTGGACAACAAGTGGTGTAAGAAAATGTTAACAATTCACACAATATGTGGAGGGTCCGTATGAGCTATCGTCATGTGCTGGTTGCCGTGGCCATCACGCCTGAGAGCCATCATCTGGTGCAAAAGGCCGTCTCTATCGTCAAACCCGTCAACGGAAAAATTACTCTCGTCACGCTAGCCTCCGATCCCGAACTGTATAACCAGCTTGCCGCCCCGATGCTGGAAAACCTGCGCGATCTGATGCTGGAAGAAACCCACCTTTTTCTCGATGAGCTGAAAGAGAAAGCGCAATATCCTATTGAAAAGGTAATTATTTCCACAGGGGAACTAAGCGAACACATCCTGGATATCTGTGAAAAGCAGGATGTGGACCTGGTGCTTTGCGGCAATCATAATCAGAGTTTCTTCGGCAAGATCACCTGCTCAGCCAAGGCTGTCGTGGCCTCAAGCCAGGTTGATGTGCTGCTGGTCCCTCTTTAGAACGACCTCAACAGGAAGCGGAGCCTGCTCCGCCTTTCCGCCCTCTGCTAAACTACTTTCCGGGTTATTCCATAGCGACTAATTATGCCAGTTTCGGAAAACTCGATTTTTTATCCTGACTTTTCTTTTCTCGCCAATAAGAACAAAAATGTTCAAATACGCGGCACAAATTTAGAATCCTGCCCGCGTGAATGATAACCCGCTTCCCTCAGCAAATTGCCCTCTGCTTCTCAGCCGGAGCAACGTCAGCTCGCCAGGGCCTCAAAATCATCACGTCAGGCCATAGGGATTTGCGATATGCACAAAAAAACAACTCATTAGCCACGCCCGCGAATCCAGGGCCTGGGATCTCCTCTGATTTGCTCTCTTTTTATACTTTCGATCTTTTAATGCGCAATCCCAGCCCCTCCTCAGCGTCGATTAATTTTCATCTTGCCTGGGATTTTTTTGTTTGGTGCACGGATTTCAGAATCATGAAAATATGCAGCAGGAGGCACAAAGATGATCTCATCCCGTTTAAGTGAAAAATAGTAAAATTAACCAAGAGGCAAAAAATGATTAACACACAAACGCCGAACAGGCACGCTTAACATGCTCTTAACATAAAATGAGAGCGAAACCATGAAAACAAAGTTCAAATATATTCTATATCAAATACAGTGAGTTACGCCTAACCCAGAAAATGAATATCTCGATGCACTATTATCATGAAAAAAATTAAAGAAATGATAAATAGACTTGCTTAGGACTTTTCTCGAACTTGATAGCAGCGTATGGTTATTTAATACTCCATAAAATTGTCCACGGAAATAAGGATATTAATATGCCCGCTGCCAGCATGATCCAAAAACTTAATGCGCAAATTAATCGTGAATTTTATGCCTCCCATTTGTGTCTGCACCTGAGCGCCTGGTGCACGAAGAACAGCCTGACCGGCAGCGCGAATTTTCTACGCAGCCAGGCTCAAAACAACGTTACGCACATGATGCGGGTGTTTAATTTTATGAAGCAGTCCGGCGGCATGCCGAGCGTAGGCGCGATGCCTCCACCTGAGTGCCACTGCCTGACGCTTGAAGAGCTGTTTCAGCAAACGCTGGATGATTATCACCTGCGCCACGAAACGCTGGCTACCCTGAAAGAAGAGGCCAAAGCGGCCAATGCCCGTAAGGTCATGAGCTTTCTGATGGCATTAAGCGAAGAACAGGATCGGGACGGTGAACGGCTGCAGACAATTCTGGAAGAAGTGCGCAATGCTAAAAAAGCGGGCCTGTGCATGAGCCAGACCGACCGACATCTGCTGAATTTTGTCGAACATGAGTCTCACTGAGCGCCTCCTCTTTAGATAAAAAAAGCACCAGCAATCCGCCGGTGCTTTTTTATTATCTTGTGGACGCTTAGCCTTCCGGCGTCCAGGAGAAGGAAAGAAGGATTAGTGCGCCTCTTTCTGCTGGGTAAATTTCAGCTCAATCAGGGCTATCGCTTTTTGAATCGCGCGGCGAGTTACCGGGTCAACGGCAGCAGGATGGCTGGTAAAGTCGATGGTTTTCAGCTGTTCTGACATCTTTTCACGGACTTCAACCGGCGCAATCACATCAATCACGTCGAGAATTTGTTTGATAACCAGCTGGCACGCCACGACGTCGGAAACCAGTTCCTGATCGGCAGAGAGTTGTTCGGCCATTTTAATCTCCTGTTTTATTTGCGCGACAGTCTACCTGCCCCGCTCCGTGCGAGGCAACAGTCCATTCGGCGTAAAATCCCTAAGGCGGGGACAAAAGCCCCCGTGGATTTACTCTTCAAACTGCCAGCAGGCAACGCGATGCCCCGGCGAGATCTCCTGCATTTGCGGAGGCTGCCGATGGCATTTCTCCATAGCTCGCGGGCAGCGGTCAGCAAATTTACAGCCTGTATATTCACCAATCCCCCCGGCGATTTCGCCTTTTAGCCCGCCCTGCTCCAGCATTTGTACATGCGGGTCGGCGAGAGGAATAGACGCCAGCAGCGCCCGGGTGTAAGGGTGAGCCGGCTGGTTATACAGCGTTTCTGCCGGAGCCTCCTCCACCAGCGAGCCGAGGTACATCACGCCAATGCGGTCAGAAATATGGCGCACCATCGACAGATCGTGAGCGATAAACAGGTAGGTCAGGCCTGATGCCTGCTGCAGATCCTGCAAAAGATTCACCACCTGCGCCTGCACTGACACGTCGAGCGCGGACAGCGGTTCATCGCAAAGAATGAACTCGGGGTTCACCGACAGCGCGCGAGCAATACTGATACGCTGGCGCTGCCCGCCGCTGAACTCGTGAGGAAAACGATCGAGGTGGTCACGGCTTAAACCCACCTGCCCCAGCAGCTCCAGCGTTCGACTTTTCCTCCGTTCAGCATCGTAGCCGTGAATACGCATCGGTTCGGCAATCAGTTGCTGCACCGTCATGCCTGGATTCAGTGAGGAATAAGGATCCTGAAAAACGGCCTGCATCCGGCGGCGGACGGGTTTCAGCTGACGTTCGCTTAGCCCGGCAATGTTTTGCCCGTCAAACTCAATCTCACCTTCGGTGATGTCGAACAGCTTCAACAAGCTTCGGCCTAGCGTTGACTTGCCGCAGCCCGACTCTCCGACCAGGCCGTAAGTTTCCCCTGGATAAATATCAAAACTGACGCCGTCCACGGCCTTTACCGTCGTGCGTGGCCCGAACCAGCCCCGGTCAGAGGTGAAATGTTTACTCAGGTTGCGGACGCTAATCAGTGGAATAACCTCAGGCATGAGCCACCTCTTTTTCCCACAGCCAGCAGCTAACTTCGTGGCCGTCGGCGAACGTGTGTTTAGGTGCCGCCTTATCACAAACGGCCATGCGCTGCGGACAGCGAGCGGCAAATGGACAGCCCGCAGGGGGATTCAGCAAGCCGGGCGGGCTCCCTTCTATCGGAGACAAGCGTTCTTCACTGCCGTCGGGGCGGGGCAGCGATGCCAGCAGGCCACGCGTGTAGGGATGCGAGGGGCGATAAAAAATAGCCTCTACGCTTCCCTGTTCCATCACCAGCCCGCCGTACATCACAACCACCCGCGAGCACACCTGCGCCACCACGCCTAAATCATGCGTTATCAGCAAAATTGCGGTATCCGTCTGCTGCTGAAGCTGTTTAAGCAGCCGCAGGATCTGCGCCTGGATTGTCACGTCCAGCGCGGTAGTCGGCTCGTCGGCAATCAGTAAAGACGGATGGCACGACAGCGCGATGGCAATCATTACCCGCTGGCGCATGCCGCCGCTAAATTCGTGCGGGTATTGGTCGTAGCGTTTTTCCGGCTGGCTAATGCCCACCTGCCCGAGCATCGCAATCGCCTTCTCTTTAGCCGCCTTTTTGCTCAGGCGTTGATGACGAATAAGGATTTCACTCATCTGCCGCCCGATGCTCAGCACCGGGTTCAACGCGGTCATCGGATCCTGAAAAATCATCGCTATCTCACTGCCGCGAAGATGGCGCATTTGCTCCGGCGTTTTGCGGGCCAGATCTTCGCCCTGAAAGCGAATATGGCCCCCCACTATCCTGCCGTGGCTCCCCAGCAAATTGATAACCGATTTGCAGGTGACGCTTTTCCCACAGCCAGACTCGCCGACGATGCCCACGACTTCTCCACGCCGCACGCTGAAGGTGACGCCACGCACCGCATGAACTTCGCCGTCGCGGGTAAAGAAGGATGTTTTCAGACTATCGATTTCAAGCAGGTTACTCATCGCGGTTTGCTCCCGGCTCAAAGACGGTGCGGAACACATCGCCCAGCACGTTAAAGCTCAGCACCGTCAGCAGGATCAGCACGCCGGGGAACATGGCAAGCCAGGACGCTTCACTGATGTAAGACTGGGCGTTATTCAGCATGCTGCCCCAGGAGGCATTTGGCTGCTGTACGCCAAGACCAAGAAAGCTCAATGTAGACTCCATTAAAATAGCGGAGGCGATATTCAGGGTCGCCGCCACGATAATCGTCGGCAAAATATTGGGGATAATATGGCGGGCGATAATCAGCAACGGATGCTCACCGGAGGCACGCGCGTAAACCACGTACTCACGCTCTTTTAGCGTCAAGGTTTCTGCGCGAACCAGGCGCGACATGTTCATCCAGGTCAGCGCGCTGATGATCAGGATAATGTTAGCTATGCCGGGCTTCAGGTAAGCATTGAGCACCAGCAGCAGGAAAAAGGCCGGGATCGACATGAGTATGTCCACCAGCCTCATCAGCAGGTTGTCTATTTTACCCCCGAAGTAGCCGCTGACCGTGCCCACCAGCGTGCCGATAAGCGTGGAGAACAGCATCGCCAGAAACCCAACCATCAGGGAAATCTGCCCGCCGTAAAGCGCACGCGTAAAGTAGTCCCTGCCGTACTCATCCGTGCCAAACCAGTGCCCGGTATCCGGCGGCAGCATCCGCGCCTGGAGCGACATCTGGTTTGGGTCCCAGGGGCTAAAGAATGCCGACAATGACGCCAGCGCAAAAAGCACCAACACCGCCAGCGAACACTGCGCGGGACGGCTGTGTTTCATGCCCTGTTTAACCTGTGTCCATCTTCTGCTCATCATTACCTCAGCGCCTTAATGCGCGGGTCCGCCACGCGATACAGAAGATCGGCCAGTAAATTTCCCGCAATCAGCATCAAAGAAGAAAGCAGGATAATGGCCATGATCAGCGGGTAGTCCAGGGAGGTGATGGACTGGATCCCCAGCAGCCCCATCCCCGGCCAGGAAAAGACGCTTTCCGTGACGTAAGCCCCCACGATCAGCTCGCCAAAGGAAAGACCAAACAGCGTAATCACCGGCAGCAGCACGTTCTTAAGCACGTGACGGAACAGAATGGCACTGCGGGTCGCACCGTAGGCGAGCTGGGTTTGCACGTAGTCGGCGGACAGCTGGCTAATGGTATTAGATCGGATATAGCGCACGTAGCTGGAAAGGTTGTAAAAGGTCAGTGCAATACAGGGCAGAATGCCGTGGCGCACAACATCAAGCCACGAATCTTCCATGCCAATCGTTCTCATCCCCATGCTGGGCAGCCAGTTTAGCTGCACCGAAAACACGGTAATCAGCAGGATGCCAAACCAGAAAATCGGTACCGAAATACCCACGTATGCAAAGAGATTCAACACGTGATCCAGCCAGCGGTGTTTAAACGCGCCGGCCAGCAGCCCAAGGGGGATCGCCAGCACAATCGCCAACAGCAGTGACGCGCCCATCAGGCCAAGCGTGGCCGGAATGCGTTCGGCAATCATCGTCAGCACCGGACGGTGATAAATCAGCGAGTAGCCCAGGTCGCCCTGCAGCAGATTTTTCAACCACAGCAAATACTGCACCGGCAGCGGTTTATCCAGGCCCATACTTTGACGAATACGTTCGATATCATCCGGGCTCATGCGCGGCGTGATATACGCCTGAACAGGGTCGCCCGGAGCAAGCTTTACCAGTAAAAAAGAGACCAGCGAGATAAAAAGCAGCATCGGGAACAGCTGCAGCAAACGCCGGAAAAGAAGGTTATTCATATTTTTACCGCCCCCGCCCTGCCGCCGCGCCGTAAGAGCACGCCAGGGCGAGGGTCATTCCCTGTTATTGTTGATAAATCTTCGACAGATCCTGGAACATATAAACAGGCTTAGGCTCCGCCTCTTTTGTGCCGCCAAAACGTTTATCCACCGCCACGACCGCGTTGGTGTAGGCAACAGGATACCAGGCCATATCGTTGGCTACGGTTTGCTGAATTTGTTTGTAGATGGCCGCACGCTTAACGGCATCCGTTTCGGTAGCCCCCTGCTCCCACAGCGTATCAAACGCCGGGTTCTTATAGTGTGCGTAGTTATAGGCTTCGTTGCTCATGTACAGCGACTTATAGCCGTCCGGCTCTGAACCCATGATGTATCCGCCCAGGCTTAGCTCCCAGGCCGTATTCTTCATGTCCTGGCTACGCTGTGACATCGCGTTAGCGTCCAGGGCCAGCAGCTCTACGTTGATGCCAATCGCCTTGAGCTGCTGCTGAATATAAAGCCCCATACTTTCCTGGGTTTTATTGCTGTTGATGTACGCCAGGCGCAGCTTCAGGCCGTCCGGCTGCCCGGAGGCTTTAAGCAGCGCTTTGGCTTTTTCAATATCGAACTTGTACGGCTCAACGTCGCTGGTCTGGTAGAGGGTATCCGGGGTCAGGATAGAAGCCGCAGGCCTGGCGTAGTCGAGTGAGGTAAATGCCGTTTGTACCAGATCGTCTTTATTCAGGGCGTAAGCAATGGCCTGGCGAAGATCCTTGCTTTTCATGCTGTCGACGTTCTGGTTGAAGGTCATATAGGCCAGACGGCCTTCCGGATAGATAACAAAATCAAACTTGCCGGTGGCCTTCAGGCGAGAGACGTCCTGCGGATCAACCATCTTAAGGTTGATTTCACCGTTCTGTAGCGCAAGGTTGGCCGAGTTCGCATCCTTCGCAAAGCGATAAGTGACCGAGTCCAGCTTCGGTTTACCGTTCCAGTAGTCGTCAAAACGCGTCAGGGCGTAGTACTGCCCGGCGCGGTACTCTTTAAATTTGAACGGGCCGGATCCGACAGGTGCCTCGTTGCGGGCGCTCTTTTCGAGATCGCCTTTTTCACTGTCGAAGATATGCTGCGGGATCGGGAAGATTTGCACCAGCGTACCGGCAAAGGCGGCGCTCACCTGCGGCAGGGTAAATTTCACCGTCAGCGGATCCACCTTGCTCACGCTAAGAGGCTTGTTGCCATAGACAAACATGCTGCGGAAGAAGCTGTGTTGTTTTTCATCCAGCAGCTTATTAAAGGTGAACACCACGTCATCGGCGGTAATGGCCTGGCCGTCCTGCCATTTCAGGCCGGGCTTCAGCTTCAGCGTCCAGGAGAGATTATCCGCAGACGGCGTCAGGCTTTCCGCCAGGCCCCACTCGATTTTGTCCCCGTTGTAGCTGTATAACGGCGAATAAAGCGCCTGCATAATCGTTAACGTAGTACGGTCGCTGGCGTACAGCGGGTTCATGGCCAACGGATCGCCGGACGTGATGCCGATAATCAGGCTGCCGCCCTGCTTTGCTTCTTTTGCCGGGGCAGGTGCGGCCGCGGTTTCTTTTTTGGCGTCATCACAGCCGCTTAATGCCAGGGCCAGCGCGGCGACCAGCGCCGACAATACCAGAGGTTTACGCATTGCTTCAGAAACTCCTTGCTTAATAAGAGCCCGCATAGTGCGACACTCACTATCGCTTGTAAATGTGCCTAAAAAGCATAAGCTTAGCCAAATTTTGACTATCCGCATGTCGCCTGAGCGCAACGCCTGAAGGGAATATTATTTAACCGGCACGCGTCACATAATTTTCGTCACCTCACCGCGTACAGGCGTAAAAAAAGCAGCCATCTGGCTGCTTTATCACTTCATTCGTTTCAGCTTGAGCTGCCGCTCAGGCGGAACATCGCCACCACATCGTGCAGATGGTGCGCCTGTTTCTCCAGCTCGCCGGAGGACAGCACCGACTTCTGCACCAGGTTAACGTTCTGCTGCGTTACGCTGTCCATCTCTCGCACGGCCACGCCCACCTGCCCGATCCCCTGGCTTTGCTCAACCGATGCGCTGGCAATCTCGCCCATAATATCGTTGACCTGCTTCACGGCCTTGAGGATCTCATCCATCGCTTCCCCGGCCTTTTTCACCTGCTGCGAGCCGGTGTGAATATTGCTGACCGACTCATTCAGCAGCGTTTCAATCTCTTTTGCCGCCCCGGCGCTGCGGCTCGCCAGGTTACGCACTTCGCTGGCAACGACGGCAAACCCTTTGCCCTGCTCTCCCGCCCTTGCCGCCTCGACCGCCGCGTTCAGCGCCAGGATGTTGGTCTGGAACGCAATGCTGTTAATCACCGTGGTGATATCAACGATTTTATTCGCGCTGCTGGCAATAACATCCATTGTCTTCACCACCTGCTTCACCGATGCCCCACCGTTCACCGCCGTGTTGGTGGCGTTCTGCGCGAGATGGCTGGCGTGGTTCGCGTTGTCGGCATTGAGCTTCACCGTACTGTTCAACTGCTCCATGCTGGCGCTGGTCTGCTCCAGCGCGGCGGCCTGTTGCTCGGAACGGGATGACAGGTCGGTATTTACCCCGGAAACCTCGGTGGCACTGGTGCGAATCGCATCGGCGCTGTCCCGAATGCGGCTCACCGCTTTTTCCCAGTTATCCTGCATTTGTTGAATAGGCGGCACCATCAGGCCAATGCAGTTACGACCCAAATCCGGCAGCGCCGTGGCCAGTTCGCCCCGCGCCAGGACATGCATGTGATTACGGATTGTATTGACCGGCTTCACCAGGCAAAACCACAGGTAGCGTTCGGTAAAAAGGGTAATCGCAATACTAATAGCGATTGAAAGCATCAACATCAGCTGGGCCATGTTAATCCATGCCAGCTGGTCCGGGCTCAGCGCGAGCTGCTGCTTGAGGTTGTGTAAAAGCCAAAGCGTCGCGCCCGCGACGCTTATCCAGGCTAACGTCGAAAAGACTTGTATCAGCACCACCATCGCGCGGATTTTTATATTGCGAATCACATTCATCTGTCTGGTTCCCCGGTCAAAAATAAAATGCACCTCCTGTGCGGCTTTAGCGGCGCGCGTCCTGATTTATTCCCTCGTATACCTGCATAAGTGAAATTAAATCGCGCCGTAGCGCTATTGTCGGCACGTTTCAGCAAAACTTGACGCGTATTTGATCAAAAAATCGCCGCGCATTTTGTGGGGAATTTACGTTAGGTGAAATGTTTTTATGCCGTAATTTGAATTAAGGATTATTTAAAATTCGAAATTTATAGAATCCGTTACCCACAGCAGTGAACCGACTTTTCTGGCCGCCCCGCGTGCTACCATAAAAGCGGTTAAGCATGAGGTATTAATAAAGATGAAGCGCATTTATCTGGCCGTTGCCGCCCTGTTCCTGGGTGGATGCACCGTAAGCAAAACGCCCGTCCCGCTCAACGCTAACGAGCCAGCCGGCGTTGTTCGTCTCGCCTATAACCTGCCGCCGCTTCAGACGGCCAAAGTGGACAAGTTCCTCGCACAGTCAACCGCCTCGCGCCAGTGCCAGCAGTGGGGCTATGCCAGCGCGCTCCCTTACGGCAGCGACGTCAAAACCTGTACGACCTACAGCGGCACCCTTTGCCTGAATACCCAGGTTGTGCTGGAGTACCAGTGCCGTGGCGTGAGCGGTCCACAGTATGCGGGCGTCACCAGTAACTGGTAATTCCTGAAAATTTCTCTATTTTTAGTGACATCCAGCCAAAGAGAATCCTGACGCCAATGTAACCCTTCCTGACGATAACTTTCTCGCGCTGCCGTTTTCAAAAACGGCGGCTTGACGCTGTTTATTCATCAGGAACTTACCATGATTCTTTTGCTGCTACGCGCCCTGCGCCAGCACCGCTGGTTCACGCTACTCGGGCTTGCGCTGCTGTTTTCATCGATTGGCAACGGCCTGACCTACGTTCTGGTCTTCAGCCAACTTTTAAACAGCCATGCCACGCCCGCCTGGCTTTCTCTCGCCTACGTGCTCGCCCTCGCTCCCGGCTTACCCGCCAGCTTCTTTGGCGTGTGGTTATTAAGACGATGGCCGGCGTTTTCCGTACTTATTCTCGGCGAGGCACTGGGCCTCGCAGGCCTGATCCTACCGGGCATTGCGCTACTCGTTGACCACCCGGTAATGCTGCTGTTAAGCCAGGCCGCGGCGGCGTTTAGCACAGGTATGACGGTGCCGGTGCTCAGCCAGCTCTTCAAACAAGGATTATCCAAAACACTGATGCCCGCTGCCGCCGGAATTGAAACGCTGGTATTCGCCGCCAACGTGATTTTCGGCGTTGGCATAGGCACGCTGCTGTACGGCCATATCAGCCTTTGGCTTATGCTATTGATGGATGCGCTCAGCTTCACCCTCGCGACCGGTTTGCTATGGCGAGCTGCCGTCTCGTTTACCACGCAGAGTGACGAGGAACAGGAGTCCGCTCAAGACGAAAGGTTTAGCTGGCGCGGACTGCCGCCAGGGCAAAAACGCAGCCTGCTGTTGCTGCCCAGCCTGGCGCTCGTTGGGGCTCCGGTGATGGCGTTGCTCCCGGCACTTGCGCCCGCATTGCCTGGCGATAACACCGACAACGGGCTCATTCTGCTGTTTGCCCGCAGCGTTGGGCAGCTCTTAGCGCCGCTGGTTCTCAGCGAGAAACAGGTGCGTTACCGCGCCAGCGCCACGTTACCCCTGATGCTGGCGCTCTTACTTTTCACGCTTTGTTATTTCACCGTCGCTGTGTCAGGCAGCCTGTGGATTGCCGTGCCGCTTATCGTTATCGCCCACCTGTTCAGCAACTGGTTCTATCTGGTGGCAACGCTTAACGTGATGGACAGCTTTCCCCCCGGCCAGGTTGGCGCGGCAATGGCCTCCAGCTGGCGCCTGCAGCTGGGTCTTACGCTCGTCGTCCCGCTAGTCACCGGGATGATTGCAGATCGCTTCCCCGCGCAGTGGGTGCTGCTCGGGAGCGGCATCACCGGGATTATTCTTGCCCTGTTGATGCTCGGTGACTTGCGAAAAACACCAAATTGTAATTTGATAGCGCGGCGGAATCATTCCGCACTTAATTTTAATAATGATGATGACAGTAAGACAGGTGGATAATGGCATTTTATAAAGCAACACTTGCAGGGGCATTAGCCCTGGTGCTGGCGGGCTGTGTGGCCCCGGCAAAAACGACCACGGCGGTTACGGCCCCGGCTAAGCAGTGCCAGGTCGGCGACGCAATGACGCAAACCACGCTCTATTTCGGCATTAGCCGCCCATCCGGCGCGATAATTACCGCGAACGAGTGGCGTAGCTTTGTGGATAAAGACGTCACCCCACGCTTCCGCGAAGGGCTGACTGAGTATGACGCCAAAGGCCAGTGGCTGAATGCGAAAGGCGAAGTGACGCACGAACCGAGCAAGGCGATTATGCTGATCCGCGGCAGCGATGCTGAGAGCAGTAAGAAGGTTGACGAGCTGCGTGCTATCTATAAAACCCGCTTTGCGCAGGAATCTGTGATGCGCGTTGACCAGCCGGTCTGTGCCGCATTCTGATCGTTCTTCGTTAAACAAACGGCGGTTTCCCCGCCGTTTTATTTTACAGTACCAGGCCGGCAAACGCCGCCGACAGCAGGCTGACCAGCGTCGCGCCGTAAACCAGGCGAAGGCCAAAGCGAGAAACCACGTTCCCCTGCTTTTCATTCAGCCCTTTAATGGCGCCGGCCACAATCCCGATTGAAGCAAAGTTAGCAAACGACACCAGGAAGACGGACAGGATCCCGAGGCCACGCGGCGACAGCGTTGCCATGATCTTTTGCAGCTCAATCATCGCCACAAATTCGTTAGCCACAAGCTTGGTTGCCATAATTCCGGCCGCCTTCAGCGCATCCGCCTGAGGAATACCCACCAGCCAGGCAAACGGATAGAACACGTAGCCAAGAATTTGCTGGAAGCTCATGCCAAAGACCGTGGCAAACAGCGCGTTAACGGCGCTGATAAGCGCAATAAAACCAATCAGCATCGCCAGAATAATCATCGCTACCTTGAAACCCGCGAGGATGTACTCCCCCAGCATCTCGAAGAAGCTCTGCGACTCGTGCATCTTCTCAAGCTTAATTTCTGGCTCAGCGCCCGGACGAGTCGGGTTGATGATAGACAGGATAATAAAGGCGCTGAACATATTCAGAATCAGCGCAGCCACCACGTACTTCGGCTCCAGCATCGTCATGTAGGCCCCGACGATCGACAGCGAAACGGTGGACATTGCCGTGGCGGCCATAGTGAACAGGCGGCGAGAACTCAGGTCGCCCAGCACGCCCTTGTAGGCAATGAAGTTTTCTGACTGGCCCAGAATCAACGAGCTGACGGCGTTAAACGACTCCAGCTTGCCCATGCCGTTCACTTTTGAAAGCAGCGTGCCGACGATGCGAATAATAATAGGCAGAATGCAGAAGTGCTGAAGAATCCCGATCAGCGCAGAGATAAAGATTATCGGGCACAGCACGCCGAGGAAGATAAAGGCCAGCCCGGCTTTGCTCATTCCGCCGAAGACGAAATCACTGCCCTGTCCGGCAAAGGTCAGAAGGTGGCCAAAGAAACCGGACACGCCGTTAATCACCCACAGCCCGCTGTCGGAGTGCAGGAAGAAGAAAGCCAGCAGGCCTTCAATAACGATAAGTTGTAACAAATAGCGGACACGGATGGTTTTACGATCGAAGCTCACCAGCCACGCCAGCCCCATGATGACAACAAGTGCGAGAAGAAAATGAAGAATATTCATGTGCAGTCTAGTTTTGAAAGAAACGTATTTAGCCACACCTCCTGCGCCAGGTAAATGGCGGGCTTAAGAATATTTAGCCATAAGTTTTTCCAATGACAACATACGCTTACTCTTAGCATGGTTATCATTTCAACCGCAGAATATGACGAGTTTATTACCCATTACATTGGCGTATAATAAAGAAACGGAACAAGATTAATTCTCATTATTAATTCGCAACGTCACAAATAAAATAATAGTAACAACCATTCTCATTACACTAATATAATTAACATTTTCTTTGCATTCGGGAAAATAAATAATTAAAGTAGCGCCATATTAACGCCCCCCACAAATTATGGAGCCTGTGATGCTGAAGACGGAAATGATTGAAAAACTGAACGAGCAGATGAACCTTGAACTCTACTCCTCCCTGCTCTATCAGCAGATGAGCGCCTGGTGCAGCTATCACAGCTTTGAAGGGGCCGCCGCCTTCCTGCGCCGCCATGCTCAGGAAGAGATGGAACATATGCAGCGTCTGTTTGCTTATTTAAATGATACCGGGAGCATGCCGCGTATTAACGCCATTCAGTCCCCGTATTTAGAATATGCTTCGCTGGATGAATTATTTAAAGCCACCTACGAGCACGAGCAGTTAATTACTCGTCAGATAAATGAGCTGGCCCACTCCGCAATGATTTCTCAGGATTATCCAACCTTTAATTTCCTGCAGTGGTATGTTGCCGAGCAGCATGAAGAAGAAAAACTGTTTAAATCCGTGCTGGATAAACTCAGCCTGGTAGGTAAAAGCGGCGAAGGCCTGTACTTCGTTGATAAAGAGCTGGCAACCCTGGACACCCAGGCTTAATTGCTCCTAGTCAGCAGGCCTTACGGCCTGCTGATTCTATTTTAGTGCAGCGAAGCCCCATCGCGCTGGCTGTGCCAGTAGCCATAAAGCGCAAGCGCTGCAGGTTTAATTGCCTCGATGCTTGCCAGAAACGCTTCCGGCGTCAGGTTCTCAAACTGCTCTTCATTCTCTATAAGCCCGTGCAGCGCAATGGCATCCAGCTCAGGCTGAAGCTCAGCGGGCAGCGCAGGCCAGCTTTCCAGTGAAACACCGCGCATATAGCCGTAGCACCACTCTTCAACAATCGTAATTTCACGGTTGTCTACTTCGCTGGTGCCAAACAGCGGCTCAAACTGCCCAGGATATTCTGCCAGACGCTCCGCAATGTCATTCATGTGCTGGAACACGAGGACGTTAAAGCGGGTAAGTTCTTCTTTGGACTCCCACTCAGGCTCAACATCACCGCCCCATACGGCCCGCAGCACGGTGGCAGGCTCGATCGTTTTAGGGCCAGAAAGGACTGCCGTGAGCAACCCATCCAGTTCGGCCACGTCAATCACCGAATGCGCGGTGCCGTACTTCAGCAGCACATCATCAAGCCAAATAATTTCGTCTTCGTTCAGCGGTCCCTGGGTCATCTGTGGGCTCCTCATTTCGCGGTTTTAAAAAATGTAGCGCATTGTACCCGTTCCTTGCCCGAAAGGTTATGTTCCATTACGTCGGCGTCAGGCATTCCATCAGTAAACAGCGGGTTTTATCACAGAGTTGAGGGCTGTGCTGTAGCGCCGGCCACACGCTGCTATGGTCTGAATCAGGCACCGTCAACAAGGCATGTTTCCCCTGGCGCGAGGCTGAGTCATAAAGCCGCGGCGGGATCTCTGCCGGAATCACCCGATCTTCAGCGGCGGCAATCACCAGGACATTACCGCTAAATTCAGACACAAGCTGCCACGCATCGCTTTCTTCCCAGCTGCGCGGCTGACGAATGATGGTGGAAAATTCAGGCCCAAAATTTACTCGATACGCCGCAGGATGATACACGCCGGGCACCATCAAGATCAGCGCATGCAGAGGAACAAACTTGCTGAGATGCAGCGCGTTGTAAGCGCCCATACTCACGCCCATGCAAGCGGTGAGCTGAGAACCCAAACGATCGGCTATTGCTCTGGCCTGCTCTGTACGGCTAATCAGTGAGGAATGAGACAGCTCGCCGCCGGTTTCCCCATGACCGATGCAGTCAAACGCCGTGCTGCCAAAGCCCAGCTCCGCCATCAGATGCCGGTATTTCAAGCCGGCCTCACGGTCTTTTGAGCCACCGTGGATCATCAACACGTGGCCTTTACTGCCGTATATGCTGTCGGCCTGGAGCCTGTGGCCCTGAAAATCAACGTCAAAAGCGTGGCGGGAGGTGGTGTTCATGGCTGCCTGATGGAGTGCTAATGAATGGCTTAGCATGGCATTTTTTAAGGGAAACGGACAAAAAACAAAGGGATTAATTTCAGGCAGGCAAATCGCAGGCAATAAAAAACCACCCGAAGGTGGTTTACACGACACTGCTTATCATTGATTTTATTCTTTTTATTCCCATGGTACCCGGAGCGGGACTTGAACCCGCACAGCCATAAGCCGAGGGATTTTAAATCCCTTGTGTCTACCGATTTCACCATCCGGGCTCGGGAAGAAATTGGAGGCGCGTTCCGGAGTCGAACCGGACTAGACGGATTTGCAATCCGCTACATAACCGCTTTGCTAACGCGCCAAAATCTTTTGCCTTTTCAGGCGGTAACAGAAAACTCTATTACCTGAATCTGGAGCGGGAAACGAGACTCGAACTCGCGACCCCGACCTTGGCAAGGTCGTGCTCTACCAACTGAGCTATTCCCGCATTTTGTACAAGTGACCGTTGGTGGCCGTTAAGCTAATCACTTGATTTTATTATCTTCCGGCTAGCCATGCTGCCTTTCGATGCGTTGCATTCTACTTACCTGACGCAATGAGTCAATGAAATTTTCTAACACCACGAATCGTTTGCTGAATTTTGCGCCGGATAGATCACGGTTCGAGCAAATCGCCGCGTGCCGCAGCAAGATACTGGAACATTGACCAGAAGGTCAGAACCGCAGCCACGAAGAAAAGCGCGATGCCGGTGTATTCGATCCACATGTTCGGCCGCCACAGCATCCCGATCAACGCCAGCATCTGTGCCATGGTTTTGGTTTTGCCAATCCAGGACACCGCCACGCGGCTGCGCTTGCCAATTTCCGCCATCCATTCGCGCAGTGCGGAAATAATAATTTCACGAGCGATCATCGTTGCCGCAGGCAGGGTCACCCACCAGGCATGGTAGTGTTCCGCCACCAGTACTAAAGCCACGACCACCATCACCTTATCAGCAACCGGGTCAAGGAATGCGCCAAAGCGCGTGCTCTGGTTCCAGCGACGCGCCAGGAAACCGTCAAACCAGTCGGTGATAGCCGCCAGCCAGAAGATGAACGCGCAAAGGAACGGGCCCCAATTGAACGGCAGATAAAACGCCAGCACAAAGAACGGGATAAGGATGACACGAAACAGCGTGAGCAGTGTTGGGATATTGAATCGCATAGTGCCAGTTAACTATCTGTCATAAGTGGAAATTGTCTCTATGTTGCTACAGAGCCCTTAATGTTTCAACGAGTAGTAGATCTTTTCTGCCAATGCCTGCGAGATGCCCGGCACTTTTGCGATCTCCTCGATAGAGGCATTGATTAACGGTTGCAATCCGCCCATATACTTCAGCAACATCTGGCGGCGTTTAGGTCCGATCCCTTCGATGGTTTCCAACGAGCTGGTACTTTTCACCTTAGCGCGTTTTTTACGGTGCCCGGAAATCGCATGATCGTGTGAATCATCACGGATGTGCTGGATCACATGCAGTGCCGGAGAATCCGGCGGCAAAGAGAACCCCTCACCTTCCGGTTCGAAGAACAGCGTTTCCAGCCCTGCTTTACGGTCGCTGCCTTTTGCCACGCCAAGCAATAAAGGATGGTGTTTGTCCCAGGGCACGTCCAGCCCGGCAAATACGGACTTCGCCTGCCCCAGCTGCCCCTTCCCGCCGTCTATCAGGATAACGTCGGGTATTTTGCTTTCTTCTATGGCCTTGCCGTAGCGACGACGCAGCACCTGGTTCATGGCGGCATAATCATCGCCCGGCGTAATGCCGGTAATATTATAGCGGCGATATTCAGACCGCAGCGGACCGTTGCTGTCAAAAACAACGCAGGAAGCGACGGTTTGCTCCCCCATCGTATGGCTGATATCAAAACACTCCATCCGCTTCACTTCCGGAAGTTTTAGCACCTCAGCCAGCGCTTTCAGGCGCTGATGGATAGTGGACTGTTGGGAAAGCCTGGTTACCAGTGCCGTTGCCGCGTTGGTACGCGCAAGCTTCAGGTAACGCGCCCGGTCACCGCGAGGTTTGGTTTGCACGTTCACCTTGCGGCCCGCCAGCTCGCTCAACGACTCCGCCAGCAGGGATTTATCCGCCAGCGCAAAATCAAGCAGAATTTCAGAAGGCAGCGTGCGCATCTGGCTGCCCTGCAGATAAAACTGGCCGACAAACGTCTCGACAACTTCGCTCAGCTCGGTACCGGCTGGCACCTTAGGGAAGTAGCTACGGCTGCCAAGCACTTTGCCCTGGCGAATAAACAGCACGTGAACGCAGGCCAGCCCAGCATCAAACGATACGCCAATAACGTCGAGATCGTCGCCGGTATTGGAAACAAACTGTTTCTCGGTAATGCGCCTTACCGCCTGAATCTGATCGCGGATCCTGGCGGCCTCTTCAAACTCAAGGTTTTTGCTCGCCTCTTCCATACGGCCGATAAGCTGCGTCAGCACCTGATCGTCCTTCCCGGCTAAAAACAGACGGACATAATCCACCTGACGGGCATAGTCCTCTTCCGTTACCAGACCTGCAACGCAGGGGCCGAGACAGCGCCCAATTTGATACTGGAGACAAGGCCGGGAGCGGTTGCGATAAACGCTGTTCTCGCACTGACGAATCGGGAAAACCTTTTGCAGCAGCGCCAGCGTTTCGCGCACGGCATAGCCGTTAGGAAACGGGCCGAAGTATTCACCCTTCGCATGCTTCGCGCCGCGGTGCATGGCCAGCCGCGGGTGGCTGTCCGCGCTCAGGAAGATAAAAGGATAGGATTTATCGTCACGCAGCAGCACGTTGTAGCGAGGCTGATAGAGCTTGATGTAGTTGTGCTCTAACAGCAGGGCTTCGGTTTCGGTGTGGGTCACCGTGACGTCGATGTGGTGAATCAACGCCACCAGCGCCTCGGTTTTGCGGCTCGCGAGGTTTGTACGGAAGTAGCTGGAAAGGCGTTTTTTCAGGTCTTTGGCTTTGCCGACGTAGATAACGGTGCTGCCGGCATCGTACATGCGATAGACGCCGGGCTTGCTGGTTACCGTCTTGAGAAAAGCCCGGGAATCGAAAGTGTCACTCACTACTGATTAACGTCTCCGCGTTGAATAACCCGTGGCGGATAGCCAGGTGTGTCAGCTCAACGTCGCCGCTGATATTCAGTTTACTAAACATCCGATAGCGGTAGCTGTTCACCGTTTTAGGGCTGAGATTAAGCTGCTCAGAGATCTCATTGACCTTCTGGCCTTTGGTGATCATCAGCATAATCTGTAATTCACGCTCAGACAAACTGGCGAAGGGGGATTCCGCCTCGGGCTCTATCTGGCTTAAGGCCATCTGCTGGGCAATGTCGGAGGCGATGTAACGCTGGCCCGCATTGACGGAGCGAATCGCGTTAACCACGTCCTGAGGCGCCGCGCCTTTGCTCAGGTAACCTGCCGCGCCGGCCTGCATCACTTTCGCAGGCAGCGGATTCTCGGTATGGATAGTCAACATGATAACTTTGATATCTGAAGAGTAACGGGCAATCTTACGGGTGGCTTCCAGGCCGCCGATCCCCGGCATATTCATATCCATTAACACGACATCGACCGGGTTGCTGCGGCACCATTTAATGGCATCCTCACCGCAGTTCGCTTCACCCGAGACTTTGATGCCTTTAATCTCTTCCAGAATGCGTCGTATCCCTGCGCGCACCAGTTCGTGGTCATCAACAAGAAGAACGTTGATCAAAGGGCTATTCTCCAGAAAGGGATAACGCTGCTGATAGCTAATTGGTCATATATTAACGTTTTTCTGGCAACATTAAAATCCAAATTGCAGTGAGCACGTTGTGCTACCTTAAAAGGAGAATATATCTTTACTTTCGGGAGCGTTTCTGCGGCACACATCAACTTTCTAAAATCCAGCGGCTCGCTATTATTCGCTGATTAAAAAACAGCTAATTACCTGAATGAGATCATTATCGAGAATGAAAATCGTATTCTCTCGATTTATTTAACGTTAGTTAAACGAGAACGAAACAAATTGTTTTTACTCCCCTCACCCACCGCCACGAATAACCTCTGCGCGTATTGTTTATTACCGTAAACATTCGCACGCCTTTCCACGGCTGAACATGAATAATTTTTTCAAAGCTTATGGTATACTCCGCCGCCTTATGAATATCACGGTGCATAATGGCAAGCATTCGTACTAACTAAGCATTGAGGAAAGTAAATGAGCACTCCTGATTTTTCCACCGCCGACAACACCAGCGAACTGGCACAAGAAGTCACCTGTCTGAAAACGCTGTTAACCCTGATGCTGCAGGCTATGGGCCAGGCTGATGCGGGCCGAGTTATCCTGAAAATGGAAAAACAGATCGCTCAGTTGGAAGACCAGGCTCAGGCTGAAGTATTCGGTAATACCGTTCAGCAAATTAAACAGGCTTACCGTCAATAAGCCGGGGCGGCTGGCAGAATCTGGGTTCTCCAGCCGTCAGGACCTGCGCTGCAGGCTCAAATAATTCCCATCGCTGCGGCGTAACACGCTATCTGCGTCTTGTTTGGCGCGTTGAATTTTTTCTGCATATTCTTCTGGTGGAAGTTCACCGTATTCTCAGAAATTGACAGAATAATCGCGATTTCTGCCGACGTTTTCCCCTCGCCCGTCCACTGCAAAATCTCCCGTTCACGCCTGCTGAACTTCATATCCAGTATTTCAACCGACGGATCGTCAAGCCTCGTTAGCGTCGCCATACTCAGTTCTGCAATGTAGCCAAGCCGCAGCCCCAGTTCGTCTTCAGGCAAAACATCCGGGCGTACGTTTGAGCGCGAAACGGAGAGAAAACCAGCCGTGCGGTTAGGCGACATCACGCAGTGAGTCCTGCCTGTCGCCAGGCCGTGGTCGCGCGCGGCGTCCCAAAGCTCACGAGACTCGGCAAACAAGGCGTCGCTCCAGATTATTTCCCCGCGCATGAAATTAGACTGTTTCAATACCGGATCAATAGCAAAATAGTTTTCAGTCACATACCACTCTAACCATTTTTGTGGATAAGAACTCTGCAAGGATAATTTAGGCCGTGTAAATGGCACCGGGTGCCGAACGCACAGCGAAAAATAATCAAACTCCAGGCGCTGAGTTTGTTGTTGAACTAAAGTTTGTAATTCGCTGGCCTGGGTAATTGACAGGAAAAGTTCGAGTGCTTCCCGTCGCCAGCTAAAAAAGTCACGTTCCAGCATTATATCTGGCGTTTCTCCCGGCGCTAAAAAGTATTTCATTAATAGAATGTAATAAGCTAACACATTTATTAAAGTAATTAATGTGATTTATTGTCATTCAGGCACAATTATTCGGTTTTTACATATGTCAGGAAAAATTTACTGGAGCTCTGTATGGTTAAATCCTCGTTTTCCTCCCTCCTGGCCGCAATGAGTCAGGAACAGGGGCTGGGCATCCCTTCCAGCCCGGTCGTTGTGAGCGGCGAAGGTGCACTCATATCCTGTTTTCCTGTTACCGAACTCGCCGCCGCCAGTATCGCTACCGCAGGAATCGCGCTCAAAGCGCTGCTCTCTCGCCCGAATGCCCCTCTTTCTATAGACCAGAGACTTGCCTCGTACTGGTTTTCCGCCAGCCACTTTCCCGTTAACCGCGCTCCGGCAGCATTATGGGATGAATTTGCCGGGGATTACGCCACGGCGGACGGCTGGGTGCGGCTACACACCAACGCGGCGCACCACAGGCAGGCAATGGAACGCGTGCTGGGCGTCAGTAAAAATAAAGCCACACTCGCGCAGCAGGTCGCTCACTGGGGAAAAACCGAGCTTGAAGAGGCGATAGTGGCTGCAGGCGGATGCGCCGCCGCGATGCTGACCCACGACGAATGGCTCAAACACCCGCACGGGAAAACCGTTTCAGCAGAGCCGTTATTCTGGCAGGAGTACCACGCTGAGGCCTCCCGCCCCGAACTGACTTTGCCACCTGCTCGCCCGCTGGCCGGCATTCGGGTCCTGGACCTCACCCGCATTATTGCCGGGCCGGTCGGCACACGTTTTTTAGCTGGACTGGGCGCGAAGGTACTGCGCCTCGACCCGCCAGAATGGGAAGAGCCCACGCTTGTCGAGGAAGTCACGCCTGGGAAAAGATGCGCGAGGCTCGACCTCAAGTCCTCCGGGGGACGGGAGCAGTTCAAAGCCCTGCTTGGCGAAGCGGATGTCCTGGTGCACGGCTACCGCGCAGACGCGCTGGAATCGCTGGGCTTTGACGCCGAAACCCTGCAGGCAATCTCGCCGGGGCTGGTAGACGTTTCGCTCAACGCCTGGGGGTGGCGCGGCCCCTGGCGGAACCGAAGAGGCTTCGACAGCCTGGTGCAAATGTCCAGCGGCATTGCCGGGGCAGGACAGCGTTGGAAAAAAACAGAGCGCCCTCACCCGCTGCCCGTTCAGGCCCTGGATCACGCCACGGGCTATCTCATTGCTGCGGCGGTGCTTAAAGGCTTAAAGGTACGGCATGAACAGCATCGGGGATATAGCGCCCGCCTGTCCCTCGCCCGCACGGCCGCGTTATTGATGTCGCAGCAGGCAGGTGACCATCCCGCGCTTGCGGCAATCAATACGCATGATTTCCAGCCGCTGATCGAGTGGTCCGAGTTTGGGATGGGCAACCGGTTGAAGTTCCCTCTTATGCTGGCGGGCACGCCGGTTATCTGGGCCACACCACCGGCGGCGCTCGGCTCGGCAAAAGCCGCCTGGTGGTGATGTAGCGAAAAAAAAACGGTTTATTGGGTCAAAAACTTATCCAGGAACTGGCGAGTACGAGGCTGCTGCGGGTTGGCAAAAAGCGTTTTGGCCGGCCCCTGCTCCACGATTTTACCCTGGTCCATAAAAATGGCGCGGTCGGCCACGTCGCGGGCAAAGCTCATTTCGTGGGTCACAATGACCATCGTACGCTTCTCTTCCGCCAGCTGGCGGATGGTGTTCAGCACTTCCCCCACCAGCTCAGGATCCAGCGCCGACGTGGGTTCATCAAACAGAATAACCTCCGGGCGCATTGCCAGCGCCCGGGCAATCGCCACACGCTGCTGCTGCCCGCCGGACAGACGACGTGGATAGCTGGTTTCTTTCCCGCTGAGCCCCACCTTCACTAGCAGCTCTCGCGCCCGGGCAATGGCTTCTTCTTTCGGCTCACCCTTAACGATGACCGGGCCTTCAATAATGTTTTCCAGCACCGTGCGGTGTGGAAACAGATTGAAGTTCTGGAACACGAAGCCTACCTGCTGACGCAGTTGGCGAATCTTCTCTTTCTGCTTCGCCAGCGGCTGCCCGGCATCGATCGTGATGTCGCCCACCTGAATGAGGCCGCTTTCCGGCTCTTCAAGCAGGTTGATGCTGCGCAACAGCGTTGTTTTTCCCGAGCCGCTGGGGCCAATTATCGCCACCACTTCACCCGGCTTGACGTCGAGATCGATGCCGTGCAGCACCGTCTGACCGTGGAATTTTTTCACCAGTTTTTTTACGTCGATGGCGCTCATTTCGGCTCCCTGTCCTGGCGATTAAGCTGATTTTCGAAATAGTTCTGCAGCGCGGAGAGCACCGTCGCCATCACCCAGTACACCAGGGAGGCGGCGAGATACATGGTAAAGACTTCCAGCGTGCGCGAGGTAATCAGCTGCGCCTGGCGGAACAGCTCGGGCACCTGAATCGTCGCCGCCAGGGAGGTATCTTTCACCAGGCTGATAAAGCTGTTGCCCAGCGGAGGTAATGCCACGCGGGCGGACTGTGGCAGAATCGCGCGCCGCAGCGTTTGCCAGCGCGTCATGCCGATACTGGCCGCCGCTTCCCACTGCCCTTTATCAATGGACGAAATGGCCGCACGCAGCGTTTCGGAGGCATACGCCGCAGTATTGAGCGACAGGCCGATCATCGCTGAGGGGATCGGGTCCAGCTCGATGCCAAACTGCGGCAGCCCGTAATAAATCATAAAGAGCTGGGCGATAAGCGGCGTGCCGCGAAATATTGAGACATAGAAACGCGACAGTAGCGAAAACGGTAAAAACGCCGACAGGCGCATCAGCGCCAGCATAAAACCGAGGATCAGGCCGAAGAACATTCCGCCGATACTCAGCTGCAGCGTAAAGACCGCCCCTTTAAGCAGATACGGTGCTGAGTCCAGCACCAGTTGCAAACTTTCTTGCATGGTAATTCCCGATTATCAAATCCTGGCCTGCGCCCATTGCTTACAGGTGCGGATGGTAGGCAAATAGCGCGGGTGCTCCGCCGGTGTGAATAAAGGCGATTGGCCCCTGATCTTTGAATCTCTTTTGTGCCACGCCGTCGATAAGCCCGGCCATCGCTTTGCCGGTATAAACCGGGTCCAGCAAAATACCCTCGAGCCTGGCCAGCAGTTTTACCGCTTCCATGCCTTCTTCATTCGGCGTGCCGTAGCCCGGCGCGAAGTAGTCATCCCACAGGATGATATCGCTTGCGGCGCTCACTTCCAGAGAGTGCGCCACGGCCTGCTGCAACGCGACGACCTTTGGCTTTTGCTGCGCCACGGTTCTGGAAACGGTAACGCCAATCAGCTCAACGTCGGGCATAAGCTGCTCAAGGCCAACCGCCAGGCCTGCGTGCGTGCCCGCGCTGCCGGATGCGACCACCACGGATGACAGATTCACCGCACCTTCACACTGCTGGGCAATTTCCAGCGCGCTTTCGACATAGCCTAATGCGCCAAGCGCGTTAGAGCCGCCCACCGGAATAACATAAGGCCGGAACCCCTGAGCTTCCAGGCGCGTAGCCACCGCTTCAAGCTGCTTGTCCGGGGCGTTCAGCGCCTCGCACATTTCGACTTCAACATTAAACAGATCGAGCAGCAGGCGGTTACCGTTGGTCAGGTAGTTTTCCGCGCGGGTCCCGATTGGGTTCTCGAGCAGCGCCACGCAGTGCAGCCCGAGCTTCGCCGCCACCGCCGCCGTCTGGCGAACGTGGTTGGACTGGATAGCCCCGGCGGTAACCAGCGTATCGGCGCCTTCGCGCAGCGCGTCGGCCGCCAGAAACTCCAGCTTGCGCAGCTTGTTGCCGCCCATCGCCATCGGCGTCACGTCATCACGTTTAATATAGATTTCACGGCCAAGATAGTCAGAAAAGCGTGGCAAATACTCCAGCGGCGTCGGCGCGCCAATAAATTCAAGACGTGGAAAACGCGTTAAGTGATGCAGTGACATAGGGCCTCCTGAGCCGAGATCGATATCCAGTTTCATTATGCACCAGAGTGGCGGCTTCCCTCTCTACGATAAATAAAAAAAGGTGCTGAAATCAGCACCTTTTTCACCGTGATAGAGCGTTATTTGGTTACGTCCGCGCCAAACCACTTGTCGGAAAGCTTCGCCAGAGAACCGTCTTTCTGCATCCCGGCGATAGCCGCGTCGATGGCCTGCAGCAGATCCTCGTTGCCTTTACGCACGGCAACGCCAGCTTCCTGACGGGAGAACGCATCGCCCGCTACCGCCAGCGTGTCTTTCGTTTTCTTCACCAGATCCAGCGCGGCCAGACGATCGACCAGGATCGCATCAATACGGCCCACGCGCAGATCCTGATATTTGGTTGGGTCATCGTCATAGGTACGAATATCTACGCCCGGCACGTTTTCGCGCAGCCACTGCTCGTAGTTAGTCCCGAGACCCACGCCCACTTTTTTGCCCTTCAGATCGGCCGCGGTTTTAATACTGCCTTCGTTGCCTTTTTTCACCAGCGCCTGAATACCGGAGATGGTGTAAGGGGTAGAGAAGTCGTATTTTTTCTTACGTTCGTCGGAGATGGTGACCTGGTTTATCACCACGTCGATACGTTTAGAGTCTAAAGAAGCCAGCATGCCGTCCCACTTGGTCGGCTTCAGCGCCGCTTTGACGCCAAGATGCTGGGCCAGCTGCTCGGCAAATTCAACTTCAAAGCCGGTCAGCTTGCCGTCATCTCCCTGGAAGCTGAACGGAGGATAGGTTCCTTCCAGCCCAACCAGCAGCGTGCCGCGCTCTTTCACTTTATTAAGAAGATTTTCAGCCGCGAAGGTTTTGACGCTCGCACCGGCCACCAGCGCTACGGCCAGCACGCCCATCAGCGCCTGGCGTCCCATCATTGTTAGTTTCATGTTTACCCCGAATATTTACATTTTTTGTAGTGTAGCGGGCAGGTCCGGAATATATCAAAACCAGTCCGCTACAACTTATGCAAATTTAGTATATATCGGAGGTTGCGCTAATTTCCTGACGCGGGATCGCATGTCCCTGCACCTGGAATTGCCAATATTTTCTTAGCGCAATGCGGTAATTGTTGGTGCTGGTGCGGGGCAGCCAGGCGTCCAGCGTCTCATCCAGCAGGCCCTGCAGCGAGCCGGGAAGCGGAACTTTATGCTCGCTCAGATGGTTACCAAGCCGGCGCAGACGAACCACATATTCGCGAATCGTCCCGTGGCTCATTTCGGTCTGCTCAAACAGATACTGTTTGAAGCCAATAATATCGAAGTAGTTGTTTTGTTCTTTGCAGTGCAAATCACCGCAAAAACGACACAGCGCCATCCACTCTTTCTGCTCGATAAGCCAGGTGGCTTCATCAATAAGCGTATCAAGCTGAGCGATGGTGGCCTTATTGATAATGACCCCGCTGCGCGTGAGCGTGATGCGGTCGAGCAGCTTACTGCAATGGGCACAATGTGTCTGGGTGTGTTTGAAATCTTTGAGATAGCGGCTTAATGGCCGTCTTTTTGACTGCTGCACCGTCATGATAATTCCCAGGTCGTCAGATAATTGTGCGGCACTCCCTACAACTTACCCAGCTTGGTGCGCAAACGCTTGATCGCCTGGCTATGCAACTGGCTGACTCGCGACTCACCCACATCAAGCACCGCCCCAATCTCTTTGAGATTCAGCTCTTCCTGGTAATAAAGCGTCAGCACCAGTTGTTCGCGTTCAGGTAAAGCTTCAATGGCTTCCATCACGCGCTGGCGCAGATTACTGTCCAGTAACTGCTGTAGCGGGTTTGCCTGCTGGTGTTCCTCGGTGACCAGTTCAATACTATCGCCGTGCTCTTCACGCCACTCATCATAAGAGAAGAGCTGGCTGTTATTGGTGTCGAGCAACATCTGGCGATACTCTTCGAGCGGGATGTCCAGCCGCTCCGCGACTTCCGTCTCGGTAGCGTTACGCCCCAGCTCTTGCTCCAGTTGACCAATCGCCTGTGCCACACCGCGAGCGTTACGCCTGACGCTTCGCGGCACCCAATCACGGCTGCGCAACTCATCAAGCATCGCCCCACGGATGCGCTGCACCGCGTAGGTAGTAAATGCCGTTCCCTGCAGGGCATCGTAACGTTCGACTGCATTCAACAACCCGATGCCGCCTGCCTGTAGCAGATCGTCGAGCTCCACACTCGCCGGCAGACGTACCTGCAGGCGCAATGCTTCGTGACGCACAAGCGGTACATAACGCTGCCACAGCGAGTGTTTATCCATTACACCTTCAGCGGTATACAGTGAATTCACGATAAACAGCCCTGCGTTAGTTGAGTTATCGGCATGATTATCCGTTTCTGCAGGGGTTTTAATCGGATGAATAGTGGGTGAAATGGGGGGTTATTTGGAGGTTACAGCAGAATAAGCCCCCAGGATTTTAACCATTAACGATGGCAAATCATGTTCAGGCTTACTTAAAAGTATCAATTGGTTGTTAAATATTAACGCCAGATACTATAGCGGGACTTCTTTAATAAAGCCGAAGAATCTATCGCGTAAAAAGGGTGTAAAAAGCCCTGTTATTCAGTGCCTGAGTCCGGCTATTTTTATCTTAAAGTGGTAAATATCCATATTGTTACAATACCGCGACGACAGGTCACCCTCTCGGGTGAACCGCATCGATGACAAGGCAGGTCACGACCATGAATATTTTAATTACGGCCATCGGCTCAATGTCGGCTAAAGCCGTAATTGCAGCGCTCCGGCGAGCGAATCATGGCGTATTTGGGTGCGATATTTATCCTGCTGAATGGCTTTACGCTTCACGCCTGGTGGATGATTTTAGCCAGGTTCCCCGAGCGGATAATCCTACCGCCTATCTTGCAAGCATCAATGCACTGTGCGATCGCCACAAAATAGACCTGATTATTCCGCTCACCGATGTTGAAGTGGACACGCTCTCCTTACATCGCGATAAATTAATCCCCTCATCAACGCTGGCGTTGATGTCAGCGAAATCCGTGTCGCTTGCCCGGGATAAGTTTAGCTGGAGCCAAAAGTTATCTCTGTCTGCTGATATTCAGCCTCTTCCAACCTTCCTGCTGGCTGACGTCCCGCTACAGGGCTTGCATTTTCCGGTAATGCTGAAACGTCGTGACGGCCGCAGTAGCGAAGGCCAGCGCCGTATTGAGACTGAAAGCGAATTTCTGGAACTGCAGCATCGCCTTCCAGGCAAAGAGTGGATTGTTCAGCCTTTTCTAGCGGGCGAGGTACATGTCATCGATCTGGTGCGTAGTCAGGCCAGCGGCGAGTGCGCTGCGGTTGCCCGTAAAGAGCTGCTGCGCACCGCCAACGGGGCAGGATTGACCGTAGAAATGGTCGCCGATGAGGCATTAGTAGCCAAAGCCACCGAGGTCGCCCGCCTGCTCGACCTGAACGGCTGCATCAATATTGAGTTTATGCGCCATGCGACGGGGGATTATCTGATGGATATTAATCCTCGTTTCTCCGCCGGCGTGGAGTTTTCCGTCATGGCTGGCTACGACATGATTATTAACCATCTTCATTGCTTTACCGGGCGGCCTGTTCAGCCCTCCACCGTGGTGCAAAATGCCATTTTTACTCGCCACTATGTCGCCGAGCATTCAAGTTAAGGATAGAGAAATGAGCCAAACTACCGAGCCTGCAAAACTGATCACTGCCGAGGACTGGGACAATAAATGGCAGGGTATTTTTGACCATTATCAAAATGATATCCGCCACGCCTACTATATCGACGCGGTCAGAAAGAGCGGTGAAAAACGGGTTCTGGAGATTGCCGCCGGAAGCTTTCGCGACATCGTCCAGTTGACCAAACGAGGCGTGGAAGGCCACGGCATAGACTTTTCACCTGAATCAGTAAGCCTGGCGAAAAAGCTCTATCCATCGCTGCAGGACCGTTTTTCCGTGATGAATGCCTTCAATCTGCAATATCCGGATAAGCATTTTGACCTGACCTACCACAACGGGTTCTGGGTGCTGTTCTCAGACGAAGACATCCAGAAAATGGCGATTGAGCAGGCTCGCATCACCAAAGGCCGCATGATCGTTACCGTGCATAACGCCCATAATCAGCCGTTCGTTAATTACTTTAACTCGAAAAAAGAAAGCGACTCGCTGTTTAATATTCGCTTCTTTACCGTCGACCAGATGCAGGAGATCCTCGGCAAGGTCGCCAGGAAAGTGACGATTATTCCGGTGGGTAAAGGCAAGAAAACGCATGAAGACTGGCTTATCCGTCACGGTCTGCACAACCCTCTGCTAATTAACAGCATGTTTAAACTCTGCGGACATCGCTATTTAGCGCGCAGTGAACGCCTGATGTGTATCGCTGAACTTTGATCGTAAAAAAGGGCTTTTGACAAAGCCCTTTAACCTTCCCTACACCATTAAGCCGCAGCAGACCCCTTTACCTTCAGAGGCAGACCAATTCTGCGCACTGCGGCAATAACTCTCTGCTGTTCCTCCTCGCTCATGTCCGGGAAAATCGGCAGGCAAAGTACCTTTTGCGCAATCTCGTTGGCCACGGGTAAATGCTCCGGCGCGGAAGAAGGCAGATGGCGGTACATGGCGAAGGAGCTGATGAGCGGATAGAAATAGCGCCGAGAATAGATCCCCTCTTCTTTCAGCGCGTCATAAAGCGCGTCACGGGCAATAGGGAAGCGCGCATCGACCAGGATCGGGTAATAAGCATGATTCCACTCGAAATCGCCCTCTGGGGTGTAAAGTTCGATGCCTGGAATGTCTGCCAGACCTTCACAATAGCGCTGATAGATAGCCGCCCGAGCCGCTAACGCCGCATCAATATGCTGCAGCTGCAGCAGACCAAAGGCCGCCTGAACTTCATTCATTTTGGCGTTGATTCCCGGCGCTATCACCGTGGTTTCATCAGCAAAACCGAAGTTTTTCAGATAGTCGATGCGTTTTTTGGTTCTTGCATCAGGGCAAATTATCGCCCCGCCCTCAATGGTATTGAACACCTTGGTGGCGTGGAAACTCAGGATCGAAAGATCGCCGCAGTTCAGAATGCTGCTGCCGTTCTGCTTGACGCCAAACGCGTGGGCGGCATCATAAATGACCTTCAGCCCGTAGGTATCGGCGATACGCTGAATTTTATCCACTTCGCAAGGAATGCCATAACAATGCACCGGCATAATGGCGCTGGTTTGTGGCGTGATCAGTGCTTCAATGCTGTCGGCGTTGATATTAAAAGTCTGCGGATTTATATCGGCAAATACCGGCGTCAGGCCGTTCCACAAAAGGCTGTGCGAGGTGGCGACAAAGGAGTAAGGCGTGGTAATGACTTCCCCGCTCAATCGCAGCGTCTGAAACGCCGTGAGCAGCGCCAGCGTGCCGTTTGAGAACAGCGAAAGGTGTTTTACACCCAGATAATCGGCTAGCGCCTGCTCAAGCTGCTGATGAAAAGGCCCGTTGTTAGTCAGGTATTTATTTCCCCAGATTTGCTCCAGGTAAGGAATAAACTCCTCAAGCGGCGGGAGCAGAGGGCTGGTGACAAAAATATTTTTCATAGTACACCTCGGTGTGAAACCAGTTGGCGCGCACCCGCGCCTTATTCCAATACGGTGAACGTCCGGCGTGCTTCACCGGCACAGTAAATTCGCCATGTTTCCCGCAACGCTCGCCCAAAGGTGTCCGCGACGTTAAAGCCATCCGCGGTTTCCGTCGGCATTCTGTCACGCATCGTCAGACGTATTTCACTGAGTTCGGCGACCCGGTCTTGCCAGCTCAATGCCTTCCGGATGTAATCCTCTTCGCCGTAGGCAATAAACTCCTCCAGCCCATGAATACGCATAATATCGACGCCCTGACGGGCAGCCATCGTTGCGCCACAGAGCGTCAGCGTCGGCACGCCCATCCAGCAGGCATGGTTGCTTGTGGTGCCGCCAGAATAAGGAAACGCATCAAGCAAAATGTCTATTTCATGGTGGTAGGCCAGATAATCGAGCAACGGCGCTCTTTTCTTGAAAATCAGGCGCGACGGGTCAATACCCAGCCGTTCGAGCTTCCTCGTCATCCCGGCCACCATTTTTTCATCGTTCATAAAACCGATAATAAATTTGGCGTCAGGACACTGCGTCAGAATAGTGGCCCAGACCCTAAGCACTTCATCGTTGATTTTTTTAGGACGATTGAAGCTGCCGAAGGTCAGATAGCCATTTTTAAGCGCCGGGAGTGGCGCAATATCAGGACTTTGCGGATCGGGCTCAAAGAACTTACGCATCTCAATAAACATGATGCTTTCGGTCAGCTGCTGTTCAAGATCGGCTGGCTCAGCCAGGGTCGCGGTCACAATGCGATAATCCATCGTGCTTAAACCGGTCGTCCCAGGGTAACCAATCCAGGAGATTTGCACCGGGGCCGGGCGCAGCGCAAACGCCGGTAGCCGGTTGTCTGAGGTATGCCCGGAGAGATCGAACAGGATATCAATCCCGTCCTGATAAATTTGCTCGGCAAGCTGCTGGTTACTTAACCTGTCCACCTGTCGCCACAGCACCGAGCCGGCTGCAAGATGGTCGGTGACCTCGTCATGGACATAAGAGACGCTGTAGCCCACAAGCTCAAAATGTTCTCTGTCCAGCCCATCCCAGAACGGCTCTAAGAAGTGGCTCACAGGATGTTTACGTAAGTCCCCGGAAACAAAGCCCACGCGCAGTTTTTTATCAGGATCTTTTTTGCCACGGTAGGGCAGCTGTAGATTACAGTCTTTAGCCCATTTCCCCACCGCCTCACCGTACTGCTGGTGTTTCTGGAAGAGCTGCTCTGCCGTCACCTTATGATCGTGGGTCATGGCAAAAAGCAGCGCGGTAAAGTAATCAAAATGGCTCGGATCAAGCTCTATGGCTTTGTTAAGGAACCAGGCCGCCTCATCGAGTTTTTGACTGTCGCTGAGAATCACGCCCATGGTGGCATAGTGAATTGCCTTTACCCCCTCGCTACGCAGCGAGGCGCGAGAACATTTTTCCGCCAGCGACATTTCGCCCAGTTGGTAATAAGAGTAGGCCAGGCTATGCCAAAAATTAACGTTGTTATCTTCCAGCCTCAGCAGGCCCTGCAAGAGGGTAATGGCGTAATAATGCTTGTTTGTTTTCTGTAAGCCTGTCGCCAGGTCGTAATAAATATCCAGACTTGAGAAATAGTGCCCCATCAGGCGGCAAAGAACCTCAATGGCCTCTTCCCAGCGATTGGATAACACGAGGGTTCGCGAATAGCAGCGAAGCGCGGCAATATCTTCTGGGTTCTCTTTCAGCAGTTGCTCAGCCAGCGTTTTTGCATTCTGAATCTTTTTCTCACCAATTAAATGGTTAATCCGGTCATAAATATCTTCCCCACCCTCTGATTCACGCTGGGGTAAGTCATTCACGTCTTTGCTGAGCAAGCCTCCCCGCTGTTCCGAAACGCTAAGCAGCAGCAAAGTGTTCAACAGCGGCAGCAAAAATTGTCTATTTCCCGTACGTAAAAAAAGCTGGTACTGCTTTTTCCATGCCATCGAGGTGCCCGTCAGCGCGCCTTTGTTACGCAGTGACATAAAACACTGCCACGCTTGCGCATCCACGCCGGTCAAACCCTGTTGCAAGTAGCGCCATTCTTCGGGCGTCAGAGAGAACTCCTCTCCCCGGAGGTTCTGAAATATCTGCGGGGCATTCCCTTCAGGTTCACCGTTTTTAAGCGGGGAAATAGCCTCCAACGTGTCATTCTCAGCCCGATCGTACGCCTGCGGAGTGCAGCTCCAGTACAGGCCGGAAGGCTGAATAACAAACAAGTCTTCCAGCACTTTCAGCACCGCTGCCCGAACGTCAGCGTTATCTTCCGGCTGACGACAGTTAATGACCAGTTGTTCAAAGCTCAGGCTGAATGGCCAGGCGGCCCCCAACACATCCAGCACACGTAAAGTCACCGGGTTTTCGCTGCTCGACAGCTGCCCATTGCCGCCAACATGGCCGTTCAATATATTGCCGTGCTCGTTCATTTTGCGGCTAAAGTTCCCGGCCCAATAAAGCGCGTCGAGGCGAGAGCTGTCCGGTAATGCCGGGAAATGTTGCTCTGCGCTGGTCGCGCTAAGCAGGCTGAAGCGTTCGCGGCGCGATACCGCAAAGTCCAGATATTGCTGGGCGGCAATGCGTTGCTGCCCGGCAACCAGGGCGTGTAACGCCGCCACTTTTTCACCATAGGAATGCGGCAACTCATACTGAGGCACCGCATCGCCGACATAGCTCAATCCCAGCTCGCTGGCCTGATGGCAAAATTCGCTAAACGACAGGGATGCCGTGCCAGGAGAGAGATAGCGCAGGGTCAGGGAGAGGTCGCTCTCTTTCTCAGCTTCTTCAATCCGGGCTTTAAGCATGCCTTCCGGCAGGGTCATCGCCAGATAGCTCAGCATGCCGCGCGCAGCATTAACCTGTGCTTCAGGATCGCTATTGCCATCACGCGCAGCATGGTAGCTAAGAGCATCGCGGATAGCCGCCGTCTCGTGGTCACCGGTGGAAGGATACCAGTGCAGGCAGATAACGCCGGATGCAGACAGGTTTTGCCGACACCACAGCAAAAGCGCTTCTCGCTCCTGACTGCCGAGTAAAGAGAAAACGCCGCGCACCAGGATGTAGTCAAATTCCCCGCCCTCGATGCCCAGGATATCGCCCAGCCCGGCGGTGAACAGCTCAATATTACTCAGCCCCAATGCCTGGGTATGGCGCTGTCCGGCGGCAATAAGGCTTTCATCAATATCAATCCCTATCACCTGACTTTCCGGGTACGCCAGCGCGTGGGCCGCAATGCTCATTCCCTCACCGCACCCTATTTCAAGGATGCGGGCACACTCGGGCCCCACCGTGGACAGATGGTAGAGAGAGGCTGCAGCCTGAATAGCCGCGGGCGAAATACGATGATCCGGGTAATACTGACTCACGTTACGCTTATCCATTATTTTGAGAAATTAAACTCTGACTCAACCGATTAACGCGCGGTACTTTTCCAACAGCGACGCTTTGTATCGACGATACTCTTCGCTCTCGGCATCGGAGCGACTCAGTACCCAGCTAAACGCATCCTCGCCGTGTTCCGCATCCACCAGCGTGTCCACCTGAACGCGGCCTATCGCCATTTTTTCCAGCGCGCTAAGCTCATTTTCTACGACGGCCAGCGCCACCTGATCGAGGAACCATTCGGCGTTGTTGTTTTGCAAATTGAGATCGATAAACCGGGCAACGGCTGCCAGGTATTTCGTCGACAGCTCGCCCCCTTCACAATAGAGACATGCCGCCAGAATTGATTCCCAGAACGGCGCCCTGTCATCCCAGGTCAGCAGCAAATCTTTGGCGTCTAACTGCCCCTTCACCTCTGCCCACGACTTTCTGACGAGGCTATCGGCGTCGAGCAACAGCACAGGAGAAGTCAGTTTTTCCAGCGCATGTGACAAAAAGACCAGCCGACGGCTGGCGAAGTGTGCTCTGTCGGCCGCGCCTGGATTAAACGTCTCGCTGCTTAAGGAAATAGCCAGCTCGGGCATCGCCTCGTGGAGCGAAGCAATTTGCTGCGCCAGGCCAGCATCGCAGTTATAAATATGGAAATGAACGTTGAGCTCGTTGCGATTGGTGTCGAAGAGGGAGAGCAGCAGCGGCAGGCCATGGGCGGTAAAATAGGCTTTATCACACCCAACCAGCACGGTCGTTTTATGATTGTTTGCCGGCTCAATTAACCAGCTATAGCGGCCAGCGTCAGGCTGCCAGTCGTGCACGGCTAACGGGCTAAAATCGATAAAGGAATCCGGGCGGCCGCCCAGTTTGTAGATAGTCGTGACGACCATCAGCAGCGCCATAGGATCTTCGCCTATCAGCGCCATATTCTCGGTAAGCTGCTGAATAATGACATAAGCCTGATTAAAATCTTCTTCCATCAGACAGATAAGCAATAAGATTTTTAACGCGACCGGTGATTCACTGAGCTCGGAAAGATTATTAGAAATAAGGAAAACGGTAGAATTGATTTCATTAATACGAAATAGAATTTGAATGGCTGCAACCAGATAGTTTTTATTCCCGTCGAGCTTCAGTGCCTCAACGATAAATTGCGTTATTTTTTCAACATTCGCCGCTTCAACCGCCGTAGACTTTTCTCCAGGCCGTTTGTAGAGCGCCGCATTACCCAGAATAATCGCCCCCATCATCAGCTTGAGCGCTCTGTCTTTTTCTGGGTTAAGTCCGGTCTGTGCCTGGTTTAATTTATCTTCGAGAGCGGCAAAATCAGAATTGGCAAAATTCAGGACTTCCGTCACCAGCCACGCGGGTAAAGCATCGGCTTCAGGCAGGTGAATCGCACGGGTAAACAGATCGCGGTAATATTGATGCAGGGCCCGAGTGCGGGAGAAACTGTTCATAACTGTCCTTTAGATTGCACTATTTTGCCAGACGGGTGATTGTCTGATGCTAGCACTCGAGCAGTAGGCATAATGCGCTGAACAAAACCGAAATTAACGCCTTATCCTTCATATTAAAAAAGCCCTGCTGCCCGCTATTTTCGACAAAAACAAAAAAAGGCTGCTGTTTCCAGCAACCTTTCTTGTAGCGGCCTGCGAAATTAACGCAGCAGGGACAGCATTGCCTGTGGAACCTGGTTTGCCTGAGACAGTACGGAAGTACCAGCCTGCTGCAGGATCTGCGCACGGCTCATGTTGGATACTTCGGTCGCGTAGTCAGCGTCCTGGATACGGGACTGAGCAGCAGACAGGTTGGTGATGGAGTTGTTCAGGTTGTTGATAGTGGATTCGAAACGGTTCTGAATCGCACCCATGTTAGAACGTGCGGTATCGATTTTCGCGATAGCAGCATCAGCAGCAGAAACAACAGCCTGTGCAGTTGAGTGGTCGGTGATCGCGGTGCTCAGGCCAGCGCTCAGGCTAGCGGAAGAGGCGTTGATCAGAGAGTCGCTGCCGATAACGATGGTATCGTTAGAGGTGGTGTTAGCGCCAACCTGGATGTTCAGACCAGTAGATACAGAACCGTCCAGCAGGTTTTTTCCGTTGAAAGAAGCACCGCCAGAGATACGGTCGATTTCAGACAGACGCTGGGTGATTTCAGTCTGGATGGATTTCAGGTCAGTGGTGCCGTTGGTATCGGTAGCAGCCTGCAGGGACAGTTCACGGATACGCTGTAAGTTGGTGTTGATCTCGTTCAGGTTACCTTCAGCGGTCTGAACCAGAGAGATACCGTCGTTAGCGTTACGAGCCGCCTGAGTCATACCCTTAACCTGGGAAGTCATACGGTTGGCAATCGCCTGACCAGCAGCATCGTCTTTCGCGCTGTTGATACGCATACCGGAAGACAGACGCTCGATAGCGGTACCCAGTGAAGACTGAGATTTGCTCAGGTTGTTCTGAGTAGTCAGGGACAGCAGGTTAGTATTGATTACGGACATAGTATTAATTCCTTAAAAATTGGGTTTAGGTTCGGTGCCTAACACTCACGGCGTCTCTCACCGTCAACAAGGTTATCGACGCCCTCTGTTCCAACTTTAGATTTAATGATAAAAAAAATTCAATTTGTTGAATTCAAAGGAAATTAATTTTACCGTTGGTTCCTGACCTCACCTTACCTACACTTTTATAATGCGTTTATTGCCCGTTCGAAAATATATCTTTGCGGCACTGAAGCCCATCAGCCACGCTATTAATGAAGGCGTCTTTTCCGACAATCGTCATATAAGGCCGATCCACGGCCTGCTATTCGGCTGATTATTTTTTTTACCTGGCTGTAAACTTTTCACCGAGTCAGCCGATAAGTTAATGAAACTACCAGCGACTTAAAGGAAGACATCAATGGCATCGATCTCTAGCCTTGGAGCAGGCACGACCCTGAACCTCCAGGACACTTACGATAAGCTTTATACGGCAGAGCAGACAAAATTAACCATTTTTGATACGCAGACCAAAACTTATCAAGCTCAGTTTAGTGCCTTTGGTCAATTAAAAACGGCGATATCTGGTCTGGAAACGGCGACGGCAGCGCTGACCAAAAGCGGTGCCCTGCTGGCAACGTCCGTGAGCAGCACGAATACTGCATTCAGTGCCACGACGACCAGCGATGCCATTCTTTCTGACTACACGGTTAACGTACAGCAGCTGGCGAAAGGCCAGGTATTAATGTCCGGCAGTATCGCCAGCAACACTGCACCGCAAGGGGCGACGACGGGCGGAACGCGTACGCTTACCATCACGCAGCCAGGGACGACGACCCCGTTAAACGTGACGCTTTCCGACAGTGACACCTCGTTAAACGGCATTGCAAAAGCGATTAATGGGGCCAACGGTAATGTTTCAGCCTCTGTCGTTAAAGCCACCGATGGTGATTACCGCCTGATGCTCACATCCAAGAGCACCGGCGCTAATTCGGATATGACCGTGACCGTCACCGGTGACGACCAGCTACAGGGCGTGATTGGCTACAACTCTGCCACCAAATCTGGCGCGTTGAGCGAGCAAACGCCGTCGCAAAATGCCAAAGTCTCGGTAAACGGCGTGGTGATTGAGCGTCAGAGCAATACCATTAGCGATGCTATGCCAGGCGTAACCCTGAACCTGAAAGCAAAAAGCACCGCCGACGAAACGCTGAGCGTGACGCGCACAACCGATGCCAGCAAAAAAGTCATTAATGATTGGGTAAAAGCCTACAACACCCTGCAGTCAACGATTGCGACCGTCACCAAGTACGTGAAAGTGACGCCGGGTGCGGCACAGGATAGCAGCAACGGCGCGCTGGTCGGCGACAGCACCGTTCGCGGTATTCAGGCAGATATTCGCAGCATGCTGACGCAGGTTCAGGGCGGCGATTTCAGCATTATGGCGCAGCTAGGGATTAGCCAGGATCCGGTGCTGGCACCTGATGGCTCCAGCGCGCTGAAAGTGGATGACGCCAAGCTGACTAAAGCGCTGAGTGATAACCCACAGGGCGTGATCAACTACTTCGTGGGTGACGGCAAAACCACCGGTTTTGCAACCCAGCTGGACACCAAACTGAACAACATGCTGAGCACCAGTTCCATCAACGCCGGGGTTATTAAAAACGCGCAGGATGGCCTGACCTCAACATTGAAAACTGTAGCAGATCGTAAACAGGATATGAGCGACAGTATCGACGCCACCATGGCTCGCTATAAGGCTCAGTTTACTTCCCTGGCAAACCTCGTCAGCCAGATGACCAATACGGGGAACTACCTGGCGCAGCAGTTCAACAAAAGTTAAGGATGTAATATGTACAAGAGTTCTGGTGTACAAGCCTATCAACAGGTCGGTCTGGAAAGCGCCGTTATGAGTGCCAGTCCACACCAGCTCGTGGTCATGCTGTTCGACGGGGCACTCAGTGCCCTTGTACGAGCCCGCCTGTTTCTGGAACAGGGGCAAATGCCACAAAAGGGAGAGGCGCTCTCCAAAGCCATTAACATCATTGATAACGGACTAAAAGCAGGTCTGAATATGGATATCGGAGGGGAACTTCCCGGTAACCTTGCGAATCTTTATGACTATATGGTGCGGCGTCTCCTGCACGCTAACTTGCGTAATGATGCCGACGCAATCAGCGAAGTAGAGCAATTGCTCGCCAATATTGCAGATGCATGGAAACAAATCGGCCCCTCTTCCTCTACATTTCAGGATGCTATCTGATGAATGATTTCATCTCATCCCTAAATGAGTGGTATGCCCTTCATGCCCTCAGTCAAACCATGCTTGACCTTGCTCATTCTGGAAAGTGGGATGAGTTGATTGAACAAGAAGTAAAGTACGTACAGCTGGTGGAGGCGATTGCTAATAATCCCATCGCTCAGGCCAGCAACAGAAGCCAGGAAGAAGCAAAGGCGTTACTCGATATGATTCTCACTAATGAAAATCAGATCAAAACGCTGCTTCATAGCAGGCTTAATGAGTTACGAGATCTTATTGACCAAAGCGGTCGTCAAAAGTCGCTGAACAATACCTACGGATTTCTTTCCGGCAACGTCCTGATGCCGAGCGATTTGAATCAGTAAACCTGCTGAATCACGTTTCTTATTCCATACTCCAGAGGTCAGCTAAATGACTTCTGGAGCACGGACGAGATGACTAACCCCACCCTGTTACAGTTTTTCCACTGGTATTCCCCCGGCGACGGAACGCTTTGGTCAGAAGTCGCAGACCGTGCGGCCAGCCTCAGCGACATCGGCATCAACATGGTCTGGCTCCCTCCCGCCTATAAAGGCAGCGCTGGCGGCTATTCGGTGGGCTACGACTGCTACGATCTTTTCGACCTCGGCGAATTCGACCAAAAAGGCAGCGTGCCTACCAAGTATGGGGATAAAACCCAGCTGCTGTCGGCGATAAACGCCCTTCGGGACAACAATATCTCTGTGCTGCTGGACGTCGTCGTCAACCACAAAATGGGCGCCGATGAAAAAGAGCGGATCCGCGTCAACAGGGTCAACGAAGACAACCGCAACGACATCTCGCCGGAGGTCATAGAATGTGAGGCCTGGACGCGCTACACCTTCCCCGCCCGCGCAGGGCAATACTCGCAGTTTATCTGGGACTACAAATGCTTTAACGGCGTAGACCACATTGAAAACCCCGACGAAGACGGCATTTTTAAAATCATCAACGACTACACCGGCGAAGGCTGGAACGACCAGGTTGACGACGAGCTGGGCAATTTCGACTACCTGATGGGCGAAAATATCGACTTTCGCAACCACGCGGTGACCGAAGAGCTAAAGTACTGGGCACGCTGGGTCATGGAGCAAACACACTGCAACGGCTTCCGGCTGGATGCGGTCAAACACATCCCCGCCTGGTTTTACAAAGAGTGGATTGAGCACGTCCAGCAGGTGGCGGAACAGCCGCTGTTTATCGTGGCCGAATACTGGTCACATGAAGTGGACAAACTGCAGGAATACATATCTCAGGTCGAGGGCAAAACGATGCTGTTTGATGCCCCGCTGCAGATGAAATTCCATGAGGCATCGAGGCTTGGCCGCGACTATGACATGAGCCAGATTTTCACCGGTACGCTGGTTGAAGCCGATCCGTTCCACGCCGTCACGCTGGTGGCTAACCACGACACGCAGCCGCTACAGGCGCTTGAGGCCCCCGTAGAGGCCTGGTTTAAGCCGCTGGCCTATGCGCTGATCCTGCTGCGTGAAAACGGCGTGCCGTCGGTGTTCTACCCTGACCTGTTCGGCGCGAGCTACGACGATGAAGGCGGAGACGGCCAGAACTACCACATCGACATGCCGGTCATTGAGCAACTGGATGACCTGATTCATGCCAGGGAGCGCTTTGCCCACGGCGTGCAGACTTTGTGGTTCGATCACCCTAACTGCATTGGCTTTAGCCGCAGCGGCACGGCAGAAGCGCCGGGCTGCGTGGTTATCATGTCCAACGGTGATGACGGCGAGAAAACCGTCACATTAGGCGAAAACTTCGGCGAAAAAAACTGGCGTGATTACCTGGGTAACCGCGAAGAAACGGTGCATACCGATAAAAGCGGGAGCGCAACCTTTGCCTGTAACGGTGGAAGCGTCAGCGTTTGGGTGCTGGAGGATGTGTTGTGATTTAGCTTCACCTGGCGCATTGCCTATTAATCATTAATAGCCACAATTATGTGGCGCTGGATAAAGATTCCGTTCACTTCCTGTCCAGTGTTTTCTGTAGCTCCCGTACCGGTGAACGTCTTAGGGGAGTCACCGTCACTCCCCTAAGAACCCGGACTCCCGGCCAAATAAATCGACCGCTGAAGCGGCAGACCTCCGTTTTATCTCCCAGTACTGGGTCGGCTGAGATGCGTTCCCGACGCTCTCAGCCTCCGGCCGTTCCCGACGCCCGGACCCTGGTCAGTCGGAGAGAAAACGGAGGCGATTTAAGCCGGAACCGTGCCTCGCTTCTTATTATTACCCTCACCCTAACCCTCTCCCTGGAAGGGAGAGGGAATAAACAATGTTCCCCATCGTCTGTTTTCCCCCTCTCCCTCTGGGAGAGGGCCGGGGTGAGGGTTGAATTGCCTCCCGGCTTTCGCCGGGCGCCGGGGCTGTCCGGGGGATGGCGTTATACCCCGGACACGTTCACCAGTGCAATGGCAGCATATGAAACTTGTTTGGAAGTGAACGGAACTGTCGCCAATCCTGCAAAAGCCTTGGGATTAATATCGACAAGACAGTCTAAAAAGAGTGAGCGAATGAAATCATAACCAAACATTTGCACAATAAAATCCCCTCGCCCCTTTGGGGAGAGGGTTAGGGTGAGGGGCCTTATTTTTTCTCTTTGGATAACTTCCCACCCAAAGGATTTTTCGCCAGGTAATCAGCGCACTCGGTCGTCAAACGATCCACGCGCTTCAAAGTCATGCCCGCATATTCCAGCGTATCGCCGTTACGCTCGATGCCGTAAATTTCACGCTTAACGGTCACGTTACGCAGATCGCCAGATAAATGCGTCAGCTTACCCGGAACCGCAATCACCCGCTGCCACTGGCGGCAATCAAGGGTATCACCTTCAGGCGTGACGACCAGCGAGGCAATGGCCTCCGGGCTCACCAGCTCGCTCTGCGGCCCGCTGGACTGCCAGTAGCCTGCCATGCCTGCCGGTGCCTCGGTACGCACCACCTGCCCATAATCTCTAACCTCGACGCAGCCGCTCAGTGCCACCAGCGCCGCCAATACTAAAAGCTTCTTCATCGTCTATCCTGACTGCGGAGAAAAAATAATTTTGGCATTAAAGCCCTGGGCCTGCCAGCACTTCCTCCCGAGGCATAAAAATTGATCCAGATTGATTTTTCGTCTTTTCAGCCTGTTAAGCAAAAAAGATAGGCGTATGATCGCGCCCTCTTCCGCTCCTGGCGGCACGTTCTTCTGAGTTCAGAGGCGAAAACAATGACCTGGCACTCCTTCAAACAGCAATATCTCATTACCTTCTGGAAACCGATGCCCGCCGTGATAGCGGCCGGGATCCTCTCCACCTACTACTTCGGCATCACCGGCACCTTCTGGGCGGTCACCGGCGAATTCACCCGCTGGGGCGGCCAGCTGCTACAGCTGATGGGCGTTCACGCCGAAGAATGGGGTTACTACAAGCTCATCCACCTCGACGGCAGCCCGTTGACCCGCATCGACGGCATGATGATCCTCGGCATGTTTGGCGGCTGCTTCGCGGCGGCGCTGTGGGCCAACAACGTTAAGCTTCGCCTGCCTCAGCACCGCATCCGCATTATTCAGGCGGTGCTCGGCGGCATCATTGCCGGCTTTGGCGCAAGGCTTGCGATGGGCTGCAACCTCGCGGCGTTCTTTACCGGGATCCCCCAGTTCTCGCTGCACGCGTGGTTCTTCGCCCTGGCAACCGCCATCGGCTGCTGGTTTGGCGCTCGCTTCACCCTGCTGCCGATGTTCCGCATCCCGGTTAAGCTGCAAAAAGTTTCCGCTGCCTCACCGCTGACGCAGCAGCCAGACCGCGCTAAGCGCCGCTTCCGCATGGGGATGCTGGTGTTTATCGGCATGCTGGGCTGGGGCGGTTTAACCGCCATCAACCAGCCGAAGCTGGGCCTGGCTATGCTGTTTGGCGTCGGCTTTGGGCTGCTTATCGAACGCGCGCAGATCTGCTTTACCTCGGCCTTCCGCGATATGTGGATAACCGGGCGTACCCACATGGCAAAAGCCATTATTCTGGGAATGGCGGTCAGCGCGATTGGCATCTTCAGCTATGTGCAGCTCGGCGTGGAAGCCAAAATCATGTGGGCAGGGCCGAATGCGGTTATCGGTGGCCTGCTGTTTGGCTTTGGCATCGTGCTGGCCGGCGGCTGTGAAACCGGCTGGATGTATCGCGCGGTTGAAGGCCAGGTGCACTACTGGTGGGTTGGCCTGGGCAACGTTATTGGCTCTACGCTGCTGGCCTGGTTCTGGGATGATATTTCCCCCGCGTTGGCCACCAGCTGGGACAAGGTCAACCTGCTGAATACCTTTGGGCCGCTGGGCGGGCTGCTGGTGACTTACCTGATGCTGCTCGTCGCTTATCTGCTGATCGTCGGCTGGGAGAAACGCTTCTTCCGCCGTAAAAACCAGGCTATCAACACCCCAACAGGAGAAACCGCATGAGCCAGAACATCGTGCCTGACTATCGTCTGGATATGGTGGGCGAGCCCTGTCCTTACCCGGCGGTTGCAACGCTTGAAGCAATGCCTCAGCTAAAAAAAGGCGAGATTCTGGAAGTGGTGAGCGACTGCCCGCAGTCCATCAACAACATTCCTCTCGACGCCAATAACCACGGCTACACGGTGCTGGATATTCAGCAGGATGGCCCGACCATTCGCTATCTTATTCAGCGCTAATGATACAAGGGGCAGAGAGTTGCCCCTTTTACTAACGGACCGGCTTCACCCATGCGCCGGAGTCCAACAGGAAACGTTCCGCGCTGGCAATCTTCTCCACCGCCCTGTCCCCGTGCTTTGCCACCAGCATCGCCAGTAAACATTCGGCAATGCCCATCGCCGACACCACGGAAGGAAAGAATGACGGGCTGTGCGCGGAGAAATAAAGCGTGCTTGTGGCGTGTTCCGCAAGGGGAGAAAGCGGGGAGTCGGTCAACGCCACGATTTTGCTTCCGGCCTGCCGGGCAGCGCCCAGCACATCAAGCGACTCACGCGAATACGGCGCAAACCCTATCATCAGCACCACATCCTTTGGCGTCAGCTCGCGGGTAAATATTTCGTAGTTACTCGCCTGGCCGTCGATGAGCGACACGTTCTTATTAAACAGACGATAGATATAAAACAGCGTGTAGGCCACAGAATAGCTGGCGCGAAAGCCGCACACATAGACGTGTTCTGCGGCGTCCAGCACGTCCACCGCCTTTTCCATCGCCTCTGGGTTTTCGGCCTCGGTGTGGGAAAGATTGACCGCGTGGGCGTCAAATACTTCCTGATAGAGTGACGCCGTGCTGCCTTTATCCACCAGTTTTTCGGCCCTTGCCTGATGCGTTTCGTGGCTCAGGCCAAGCTCCTGAATAAAAGCTGTTTTGAATTCCCCCCAGCCGACATAGCCCAGGCGCTGGGCCAGGCGCAGCAGCGTCGCGGGTTTTACGCCAATCCGCGCAGCAAAAGCCCGCATCGAAAGCGCCACCAAATCCTTCACGTTATGCAGGCTCAGGTCAGCGGCGCGCTGCAGTTCGGGGGTTAATGTCTCGTAATGCTCTTCTAGCGTCTGTTGCGGGGTCATAGGCTGGCAGGACTCTCCCATTTAGACCGGAAGTCCCTTCCGGCACAGTAAAGGTATCATCCTGATTTTGCAGTGGAATTACTTTCCACGTCAAACGAATGCGCGCATTAAACCCATCTTACTGGCAAAAACGATACTTCGCTCAACAAACGGAGAGATAAGTCTCCATCACGCGGGAGATAATCAGCATCAGCGCGATGCAAACTCCCATAATGCTGAATGCCGCCAACAGAAAGATTAGATAAAAGCGCATTACTTGCTCCCTTAAAAGAAAAAGCCCCATAAGGGGCTTTTTTAGCGCAGCGTGTTTACCACTGCAGGGATGCACCAGCGCCCACAACAAAGTTTTGCTGTGAATCGTTTGAAACGGAGGCTTTAACCACGGTGCTTTCCGTCGCACGAGCGGAGAACCCTACCGCAAGCGCGCTCTCACCGTCGGTTGTGCCTGCCCCGGCGCCTACGGAAAACGTCGCACCCTGGGTTACCTGGGGAATGTTAGCCATAGCGGCAACGCCGGCAATACCCGCAGAGGCACGTTGACGGTTTTCGTCCACCCGATCTTTTAAGCGGTTAAAGCTACTGCTGTTGACGGTATTGGCTTCCAGGGCATCAATACGTGACTCATGATTAGCCAGTTCGGCAGTATTCTCAGCCATCGCCTGATTAGTTGCCTGAAGCGCGGCTTTGTTGGCTTCAGTATTTGCCATGGCGGCGTCAGCTCTTGAACGTGCATAAACCCCGGTATTTTGTACGCCCAGAACATCCTGGCCCAGCGAAGCAATCGCCGCCTGGTTAGCACTCACGCCTGCTTCAGTTGCAAGCAAAACCCTGGCATTTCTTTTTACGTCAATATCGAACTGATCGAGATTGTAGACGCCGGCCAATCCTGACACCGTGTTTCCGCCGAGGGTATCCGCCACTAACGTGAATTTTCCGTTATTGCCCGTTACCTCATAAGAAGTTTCGTCGGCCCAGGAATAATGACTAATAAAAACGCCCAGAATTAACGCTAAAGTTGCCTTTTTCATGCTAAAAACCTACTATATATTCGCTTGTGAAGATTTAGTAAAATCCGATCAAATCGATAGTTAACCGGCTGCAACCGGTTAACTATCACCTCAATAATTTATTAAGCACCATCACTCTTCTTTATTTAATACGTTATTCCCTTAATAGTTTCGCCAGAAATTAAATAAGCTTTATCGACTTTCTTTAACCCTCGACCTTTCTCTCACCCCATGAGGCGCGCACCCGATAGCCCAGCAGGACGTTCAGTCGTCACGCTGTCATTTTTCAATTAACAATATACTTATGGTCGGCTATTCATTTCCCTGATGCGATATGAACCTGTTCGAATATCACCCAGAAAAAAAATAAAATAATAATAATGTGTGATAATTCCGGCGCTGAATATGCATTGCAATGCGGGGGGGAAGTTTGATCTGCGTCATGCCATTTAGCATTCATTGGGCATAAAACGAGAAAATTCTGAGTGTCTTTCATATGAAATATTCAGTTGTTAATCGAATATTATAAAAAGGTTTAGCGTGCGGAATAATACAGAATTGAAATAAGAATGATAATTAATAGTGCTTGTAATAGATGAGTAAAAGGCCCGTCGCAGACCTTTTCCCCACTAAAACCGTGCTGGTGCCACTACACCTGCATGTTCATCACTTCCTGGTAGGCTGCAACCAGCTTGTTACGTACCTGAATACCCATCGCCAGAGAAACGGAAGATTTTTGCAAATCGACCATTACGTCATTCAGCGCTACGCCAGGGGTGCCCAGGGCAAACTTCTCTGACTGAGCGCGCGCGGTATTGGACGTTTCGCTGATGCGCCCTAAAGCCGCCTGCAGCTCGCCGGCAAAACTGACCGTTGGCGCAGCAGCCGATGCCGCGGGATTGGTCGCCGCCAGCGCGGTCGTCTGAAGTTGTTGCAGTACGCCTTCGATACCCTGAATTGCCATTTTTTAGCCCCGTTTTTGTTAAGCGGGACAAGATTACCACCTTGTCAATAGGATAAAGGCGTTAAATAGACGTAAAAAATAGAGCTAATTCAGCCATCGAAATTTCCCGAAACGAAAATAATGACACTGCCATCCATATGGAACTTTTGTCGTGTTTGTCGACCCGGGAGTCAGTCTTGTTCACTCATTACTCTAAAAATTTTGTCAACGCTAAGCCGCGAGGTGTGGAATGACCACTGCTGCTCAGGCACAAACGCCGCAAAACAAGACTCTTGAGTGGTTGAATCGCCTTCGTGCAAATCCAAGAATTCCGCTGATGATGGGCGGAGCCGCCGCCGTTGCCGTGCTGGTGGCCCTGGTACTGTGGGCAAAAGCGCCTGATTACCGCGTGCTTTACAGCAATCTCGCCGATCAGGATGGGGGCGCGATTGTGACCCAGCTTCAGCAAATGAATATCCCCTACCGCTTCTCAGACAACGGTAGCGCCATTATGGTCCCGGCAGATAACGTCTACGATCTGCGTCTACGCCTGGCTCAGCAAGGTCTGCCGAAAGGCGGTGCCGTGGGCTTCGAGCTTCTGGATCAGGAAAAGTTTGGTATCAGTCAGTTTAGCGAGCAGGTGAACTACCAGCGCGCGCTGGAAGGCGAACTGGCCCGCACTATCGAAACGCTTGGCCCGGTGAAAAACGCCCGCGTTCACCTTGCGATGCCAAAACCTTCTCTGTTTGTTCGTGAGCAAAAATCCCCTTCCGCCTCCGTTACCCTGAGCCTTGAACCTGGCCGCGCGCTGGACGAAGGGCAAATCAACGCCGTCGTGCACATGGTTTCCAGCGCCGTGGCGGGTTTACCGCCGGGTAACGTCACGCTGGTTGACCAGGCAGGCCACCTGCTGACTCAGTCGAACAACGCCGGACGCGATCTTAACGATGCGCAGCTCAAATACGCCAACGACGTTGAAAGCCGCTACCAGCGCCGCATTGAATCTATCCTCGGGCCGATAGTCGGCAACGGCAACGTTCACGCCCAGGTCACCGCGCAGATTGATTTTGCTAATAAAGAGCAGACCGAAGAGCAATACCACCCGAACGGCGATCCGGCTCAAACGGCGGTGCGTTCACGCCAGCTGAACCAGACCTCTCAGGTTAACGGTCAGTTCCCTGGCGGCGTGCCGGGCGCGCTTTCCAACCAGCCCGCTCCGGCTAACACGGCGCCAATTTCAACGCCGCCGCAGAACAATAACCAGGCCAATCAGCAGGCCAATAACGGCCAGCAGAACCAGACCAGCACGTCCAGCCAGAACGGCAGCAGCAACACGTCACGTGACGAAACCACCAACTATGAAGTGGACCGCACCATTCGCCACACCAAGCTGAACGTGGGCGATATCCAGCGCCTGTCGGTAGCCGTGGTAGTGAACTACCGTACGCTTGCCGACGGCAAACCTTTGCCGCTGACCGCCGATCAGATGAAGCAGATTGAAAACCTGACGCGTGAAGCGATGGGCTATTCAGAAACCCGTGGCGACACCCTGAACGTGGTCAACTCTCAGTTTACCGCCACCGAAGACGACGCCGGCAGCAGCCTGCCATTCTGGAAGTCTCCGGCCTTCTTCGACATGCTGCTCTCCGCAGGTCGCTGGCTGATTGTGCTGATTGTTGCCTGGCTGATATGGCGTAAAGCGATTCGTCCGCAGCTGACTCGCCGCGCGGAAATCCTGAAAGCCACTAACGAAGCGAAGCAGAGCGTTAAAGCCGAAGAAGAAGCCGTGGCCGTTACGCTTAGCCGTGACGAGCAACAGCAGCAGCGTAAAGCTAACCAGCGCCTGAGCGCAGAAGTCATGAGTCAGCGAATTCGTGATATGTCCGATAACGATCCTCGCGTAGTCGCGCTGGTGATCCGCCAATGGATGAGTACTGAAATATGAGTATGACCGGAACCGAAAAGAGCGCCATCCTGCTGATGACCATTGGTGAAGACCGCGCCGCGGAGGTGTTCAAGCACCTCAGCCCGCGTGAAGTGCAGCATTTAAGTGCCGCGATGGCGAACACCCATCAGATCTCCAACAAAGTCCTGACCGAAGTGCTGGCGGAGTTTGAGCAGGAAGCGGAACAGTTCGCGGCGCTGAGCATCAACGCCAACGACTACCTGCGTACCGTATTGATCAAGGCGCTGGGCGAAGAACGCGCCTCCAGCCTGCTGGAAGATATTCTCGAAACGCGCGACACCACGAGCGGCATCGAAACGCTCAACTTTATGGAGCCGCAGAGCGCCGCAGACCTTATTCGCGACGAGCACCCGCAGATCATCGCCACCATTCTGGTTCACCTCAAGCGTGGCCAGGCCGCGGACATTCTGGCGCTGTTCGACGAGCGCCTGCGCAACGACGTGATGCTGCGTATCGCCACCTTTGGCGGCGTCCAGCCTGCCGCGCTGGCGGAGCTGACCGAGGTACTGAACAACCTGCTCGACGGCCAGAACCTCAAGCGCAGCAAAATGGGCGGCGTAAGAACCGCTGCGGAAATCATCAACCTGATGAAAACCCAGCAGGAAGAGGCCGTTATTACCGCCGTGCGCGACTTCGACGGCGAGCTGGCGCAGAAAATCATCGACGAGATGTTCCTGTTCGAAAACCTCGTGGCCGTCGACGACCGCAGCATCCAGCGTCTTCTGCAGGAAGTGGAGTCCGAATCTCTGCTTATCGCCCTCAAAGGCGCGGAGCAGGCCCTGCGCGAGAAGTTCCTGCGCAACATGTCCCAGCGTGCGGCGGACATCCTGCGCGACGACCTTGCCAACCGTGGCCCGGTACGTCTGTCGCAGGTCGAAAACGAACAGAAAGCTATCCTGCTCATCGTGCGTCGCCTGGCGGAGACCGGCGAAATGGTAATCGGCACCAGCGAGGATACCTATGTCTAATACGCTGCCATGGAAACGCTGGACGCCTGACGACCTTGCCTTCCCAACGCCGGTTTTCGAAGAGATTGTGATGCCGGAAGCCAGTACAGAAGAGGAAGAGCAGGAAAGCGAGCCGGACCTCCAGCAAACGCTGGCGATGATGCAGGCTCAGGCGCGTGAACAGGGCCACAGCGCGGGCTTTGCCGCAGGGCACGATCAGGGCGTAGAAGAAGGCCGCAAGGCCGGATTCCAGCAGGGGCTTGAGCAGGGCATCAATGAAGCCCGTCAGCAGCAGGCTCCGGTGCACGCACGTATGCAGCAGCTAGTGAGCGAGTTCCAGTACACGCTGGACGCGCTGGACAGCGTTATCGCCTCCCGCCTGATGCAAATGGCGCTGGAAGCCGCTCGCCAGGTCATCGGCGAGACGCCAGCGGTCGATAACAATGCGCTGATCAAACAGATTCAGGGACTGCTGATGCAGGAGCCGTTGTTCAGCGGTAAACCGCAGCTTCGCGTCCACCCGGATGATTTGCAGCGGGTAGAAGAAATGCTGGGTGCCACGCTAAGCCTGCACGGCTGGCGCCTTCGCGGTGACCCAGGCCTGCATCAGGGCGGCTGCAAAGTCTCCGCCGATGAGGGCGATCTCGACGCCAGCGTGGCAACCCGCTGGCAAGAACTTTGCCGTCTGGCCGCGCCGGGAGTGCTCTGATGACCGCCCGCCTCACCCGTTGGCTGAACACACTCGATAACTTCGAAGCGCGGATGGTAGAACTGCCGTCCGTTCGTCGCTACGGCCGCCTGACCCGCGCCACCGGCCTGGTTCTGGAAGCCACCGGCCTGCAGCTGCCGCTCGGGGCAACCTGCATCATTGAGCAGCACGATCGCGAAGTCGAATGTGAAGTGGTCGGTTTTAACGGCCACAAGCTGTTCCTGATGCCGCTCGAAGAAGTCGAAGGCATTTTGCCAGGGGCCAGGGTTTATGCCCGCTCGGCCACGGCGGAAGGCCTGCACAGCGGTAAAAAATTACCGCTCGGCCCGGCGCTGCTGGGGCGCGTGCTTGACGGCAGCGGTCGCCCGCTCGACGGCCTGCCTTCACCGGATACCGACCTGATGGGCGCGCTTGGCGCTGCGCCGTTTAACCCGCTCCAGCGTACGGCCATTGAACATGTCCTCGACGTTGGCGTACGCCCGATTAACGCCCTGCTGACCGTAGGTCGCGGCCAGCGTATGGGCCTGTTTGCCGGCTCCGGCGTCGGTAAAAGCGTCCTGCTCGGCATGATGGCGCGTTACACCCAGGCCGACGTAATCGTCGTGGGCCTGATAGGCGAACGTGGGCGCGAAGTAAAAGATTTTATCGAGAACATTCTCGGTGCTGAAGGCCGTGCGCGTTCGGTAGTCATTGCCGCTCCGGCGGACGTTTCCCCGCTGCTGCGCATGCAGGGCGCCGCCTACGCCACGCGTATCGCAGAAGACTTCCGCGACCGTGGCCAGCACGTGCTGCTGATCATGGACTCGCTGACCCGTTACGCGATGGCGCAGCGTGAAATTGCCCTCGCCATCGGCGAACCGCCGGCCACCAAAGGCTATCCGCCTTCGGTATTCGCCAAGCTCCCGGCGCTGGTTGAACGCGCGGGCAACGGCATTCACGGCGGTGGTTCGATTACCGCTTTTTATACCGTACTCACCGAAGGCGACGATCAGCAGGACCCGATTGCCGACTCCGCGCGAGCCATTCTTGACGGCCACATTGTGCTGTCGCGCCGCCTGGCAGAAGCGGGCCACTACCCGGCCATCGACATCGAAGCTTCTATCAGCCGTGCCATGACATCGTTGATTACCGAGCAGCATTACGCCCGGGTACGTCGTTTCAAACAGCTGTTATCCAGCTTCCAGCGCAACCGTGATTTGGTCAGCGTGGGGGCTTACGCCAAAGGCAGCGATCCGATGCTCGATAAGGCCATTGAACTGTGGCCGCATCTGGAAGCATTCCTGCAACAAGGCATTTTTGAACGCGCAAGCTGGGAAGAAGCCTGCCTCGCACTGGAGGCGCTCTTCCCAACGGTTTGATGAGAGGTGACCATGAACCAAAACAGCGCACTGGATACATTACGTGAGCTCGCCGCCCAGGAAGTAGAAAAAGCGGCGATTCGTTTAGGGGAGATGCGCCGGGGCTGTCAACAGGCAGAAGAGCAGCTCAATATGCTGATTAACTATCAGTTTGAGTACAGCAACAGCCTGAATAACAACATGAGCCAGGGGATTGCCAGCACCCGCTGGCAAAACTACCAGCAGTTTATACGCACGCTGGAAAAAGCTATCGACCAGCACCGCCAGCAGCTGATGCAGTGGACCAATAAAGTCGACCAGGCATTGGGCGCGTGGCAGGAAAAACAAAAGCGCCTGCAGGCATGGCAAACCCTGCAGGACAGAAAGGCAGCGGAGCTGTTGCTCGCAGAGAACAGACTCGATCAGAAGCAGATGGACGAATACGCCCAGCGGGCCACATTGAGGAAAGGTGAATGATCGCATTGCCAAAAATTCTGTTAAACAACGGGGCCGATACCGCTGCGACCGGGGATGTAAAAGGTACGGGCGCGGATGGCAAAGGCTTCGGCGAAGGCTTTTTAGATTTGCTGAGTAAAGCGCTGCCGGGCAAGGTCGAGCTGGAAGACGGCAAATCTCTGCCTCTGGGCGCGGCCTTAAGCAAAGTCGCGGCCACTAACGCAGCGAAAGGCGACGCCAAAGACGGCCAGACGGTGCTGAACGAATTGCTCAGTACGCCGGAGCAGCCAGAAGCGCTGTCCGCCCTGCTCGCCTCCATCGGTAAAACCGACGCGAGCGGCAAGCCAGAACTGGCAGATAAAGACGCCAAAAGCGACAAGCCGCTGAGCGACGCCGAGCTGCAAACGCTGAGCGCACTGCTTGCCATGCTGCCGCAGCCGGTTTCCGCCGCACAGCCCGCGACGCTGGGTAAAACCGGTGCCAGCATCGATACAAAAGCGTTATCTGCGTTGACCACGGCGGGTAATTCCGCAGGCAAAAGCGCCACGGATAGCCTGCTGCCGGCCGACGCTAACGTTAAAAAAGCAGCCCCGGCAACCTCGGCCCTTGTTGACAGCAAAACCGCAGCGGCAACGGCTGCCTCCATGGCTCAGCAGCCCGCTGACGACAAAGCCCAACTGGCCGCCAGCAAAGGTGGCGACGGCCGTGACAACGCGCCTCTGCAGGTAAATAACACGGCCCCGGTTACGCCTCAGATAACGCCGGCCATCAGCAGCGCCACCATCGCCGCCCCGACGACCACGCACATCGCCACCCCAACGGCGCCGATGATCAGCGCCCAGTTGGGAAGCCATGAGTGGCAACAGCAGATTTCTCAGCACGTGACGCTGTTCACCCGCCAGGGCCAGCACAGCGCCGAGCTGAGATTGCACCCGGAAGATCTCGGTCAGGTGCAAATTAGTCTAAAACTAGAAGATAACCAGGCGCAGCTGCAGATGATGTCCCCGCACAGCCACGTGCGTGCCGCGCTGGAAGCCGCGTTGCCAACCCTGCGCACGGCGCTGGCGGAAAGCGGTATTCAACTGGGGCAGAGCAACATCAGCAGCGAAAGCTTTGCCCAGCAGCAATCTGGCCAACAGCAACAGCAGCAAAGCGCCCGCGGCACGGAGCGTTTCTCGCTTAACGGCAGCGACGCAGAACCGTTGCCGGTGGCCGATAGCCTGCAGCGTCTGGCCAACAGCAACGGCGCGGTGGATATCTTTGCCTGAGCCCCGTTGACGGGTAAACGCCAGAGCTAGCGACAATAAACGCGTGTTTTCCGGGCTTTGACCGCCCGGAGACACGGGATAATTGCTATTCAGCAGTACCGATACAGGAATAAAGCGTTCAATGACTGATACCGCTATCACGAAAGGCCGTAAGCGCGCCATCTGGGTGCCGATACTGGTTCTTATCACACTCGCCGCATGCGCAACCGCAGGCTATAGCTACTGGCGCATGCAGCAAACGCCAGCCACTGCCCAGGCCAAAGCGCCTGAGCCACCGCCTGCGCCAGTGTTCTTCGCTCTGGATACCTTTACCGTCAATCTGGGTGATGCGGATCGCGTCCTGTACATCGGCGTTACGCTTCGCCTGAAAGATGAAGCCACCCGCCAGCGCCTGAGCGAATTCCTGCCGGAAGTCCGCAGCCGCCTGCTGCTGCTGTTCTCTCGTCAGGATGCCAACCAGCTCGCCACCGATGCGGGCAAGCAGAAGCTGGTAGAAGCGATCAAAACTACTCTGGCGCCGCCTCTGGTCGCCGGGCAACCTCAACAGGTAGTCAGCGACGTGCTGTATACCGCCTTTATTTTGCGGTAACTCCATGGGCGACAGTATTCTTTCTCAGGCCGAAATCGATGCGCTGTTAAACGGCGACAGTGAGAATAAAGACGAGCCGAAGGCCGGGACGCCGGGCGAAACCGACATTCGTCCTTATGACCCGAACACCCAGCGTCGCGTTGTGCGTGAGCGCCTGCAGGCGCTGGAAATCATTAACGAGCGTTTTTCTCGTCAGTTCCGTATGGGGCTGTTTAACCTGCTGCGCCGTAGCCCGGACATTACCGTCGGGGCGATTCGTATTCAGCCGTACCACGAGTTTGCCCGCAACCTGCCGGTGCCAACCAACCTGAACCTGATCCACCTTAAGCCGCTGCGCGGCACCGGGCTGCTGGTCTTTTCACCAAGCCTGGTGTTTATTGCGGTCGACAACCTGTTCGGCGGTGACGGGCGCTTCCCGACCAAAGTGGAAGGCCGCGAGTTCACCCACACCGAGCAGCGCGTTATCAACCGCATGCTGAAGCTGGCGCTGGAATCCTACAGCGACGCGTGGAAGGCGATTTATCCGCTGGACGTGGAATACGTTCGTTCGGAAATGCAGGTCAAGTTTACCAATATCACCACGTCGCCTAACGACATCGTGGTTAACACCCCGTTCCACGTCGAAATTGGCAACCTGACCGGTGAGTTCAACATCTGTCTGCCGTTCAGCATGATTGAGCCGCTGCGCGAGCTGCTGGTGAATCCTCCGCTGGAGAACTCACGTCAGGAAGATCAAAGCTGGCGCGACACCCTGGTGCGTCAGGTGCAGCATTCCGAGCTGGAGTTGGTGGCGAACTTCGCCGATATCCCGCTGCGGTTGTCCCAAATCCTAAAACTGAAACCTGGCGATGTGCTGCCCATCGAAAAGCCAGATCGTATTATCGCGCATGTAGACGGCGTACCGGTATTGACCAGCCAGTACGGCACGGTCAACGGCCAGTATGCCCTGCGCGTCGAACATTTGATCAACCCGATATTGAATTCGCTGAATGAGGAACAGCCCAAATGAGTGATATTAATCAACCGTCCGATGACAATGCAGGCTCAGTGGACGATCTGTGGGCTGATGCGTTAAACGAGCAGAAAAGTTCCGGAAAAAGTACCGCAGACAACGTGTTCCGCGCGCTGGAAGGTAATGATATTGCCGGTAACGTGCAGGATATCGACCTGATTATGGATATTCCGGTCAAACTGACCGTCGAACTGGGCCGCACCCGTATGACCATCAAAGAGCTGCTGCGCCTGACGCAGGGTTCCGTGGTGGCGCTCGACGGGCTGGCCGGTGAGCCGCTGGATATTCTGATCAACGGTTACCTGATTGCCCAGGGTGAAGTGGTGGTGGTGGCCGACAAATACGGCGTGCGTATTACCGACATCATTACCCCATCAGAACGTATGCGTCGCCTGAGCCGCTAAATGAAAACCCAGGCCACCGTCAGTCAGCCTACCGTCAACGCCAGCTCGCCGCTTGTTCAGGTAAGCGGCGCGTTGGCCGGTATTGTGATTTTTATCCTGGTGGCCGCCTGGCTGGCCAGGCGCTTTGGTTTCACCGGCGCGGGCGTTGGCGCAAAAAAGTCGCTGAATATTAGCGCCAGCGTGAGCGTAGGCCCGCGCGAGCGCGTGGTGGTGGTGGACGTTGAGGACGCTCGCCTGGTGCTCGGCGTGACGTCCACCCAAATAACCCATCTGCACACATTGCCTCCGGCGCCTGCCGCAGACGTTGTGGAAAAAGCGCCTGCGCCTGCTGATTTCCAGAAATTGATGAAGAACCTGCTTAAACGTAACGGGAAAGATTGATGAAACGGTTGCTAACGCTCTCGTTACCGGGCTTATTTTTGCTGCTCCCTGCCGCCGCCTTTGCGCAGTTACCGGGCCTGATAAGCCAGCCCCTCGCCAACGGCGGGCAGAGCTGGTCGCTGCCGGTGCAAACGCTGGTCTTTATTACTTCCCTGACCTTCCTGCCGGCCATTCTGCTGATGATGACCAGCTTCACGCGCATCATTATTGTGTTTGGCCTGCTGCGTAACGCCCTCGGCACCCCGTCCGCCCCCCCTAACCAGGTGCTGGTCGGCCTGGCTTTGTTTCTGACCTTTTTTATTATGTCGCCGGTGTTCGACAAAATTTATAGCGACGCCTACCAGCCTTTCAGCGAAGACAAAATATCGATGGAAGTCGCCATCGATAAAGGCGCTCAGCCGCTGCGTGAGTTTATGCTGCGCCAGACGCGTGAAGCAGACCTGGCGCTGTTTGCTCGCCTCGCCAATACGCAGCCGCTGCAGGGACCGGAAGCCGTGCCTATGCGCATCTTGCTGCCGGCTTACGTCACCAGCGAGCTGAAAACGGCGTTCCAGATTGGCTTTACGGTGTTTATTCCGTTCCTGATTATTGACCTCGTGATTGCCAGCGTCCTGATGGCGCTCGGGATGATGATGGTTCCCCCTGCGACAATTGCCCTGCCCTTTAAGCTGATGCTTTTCGTGCTGGTAGACGGCTGGCAGCTGTTGGTGGGTTCATTAGCGCAAAGTTTTTACAGCTAGCGGAGAGAGAAAATGACGCCAGAATCGGTCATGATGATGGGCACCGAAGCCATGAAGGTCGCCCTTGCCCTTGCGGCACCTCTGCTGCTGGTGGCGCTGATAAGCGGCCTGGTCATCAGCCTGCTGCAGGCGGCGACGCAGATTAACGAAATGACGCTGTCTTTCATTCCAAAAATCCTGGCGGTGTTCGTGACTATCGTTATCGCCGGGCCGTGGATGCTCAACCTGCTGCTGGACTACATGCGCTCTCTGCTGACTAATCTGCCGAACACCATTGGATGATCCACGTTGACAGCAACCAGTGGCTTAACTGGCTGAGTCTCTATTTTTGGCCGCTGCTGCGCGTGCTCGCGCTTATCATGTCGGCGCCAATTCTTAGCGAGCGTTCGATCCCCAAGCGCGTCAAAATCGGCCTCGGCCTGATGATAACTTTCATCATCGCGCCTTCCCTGCCCGCAACCGGCGTAACGATTTTTTCCGCCGCCGGGTTTTGGCTGGCAATGCAGCAAATTCTTATTGGCGTAGCGCTGGGTTTTACGATGCAGTTCGCGTTTGCCGCCGTGCGTACCGCCGGGGAAATTGTTGGCCTGCAGATGGGCCTTTCCTTTGCCACGTTCTTCGATCCCGGCAGCCGCCTCAACATGCCGGTACTGGCCAGGTTTCTGGATATTCTGGCGATGCTGCTGTTTCTCACCTTTAACGGCCATTTATGGCTGATTTCGATGCTGGTCGATACCTTTCACACCTTGCCCATCGGCGGCAATCCGATCAACGGCAACGCCTTTATGGCGCTGACGCGAGCAGGCGGGCTTATATTCCTCAATGGCCTGATGCTGGCGCTGCCGTTAGTCACTTTGTTACTTACCCTTAACATCGCCCTGGGCCTGTTAAACCGTATGGCGCCCCAGCTATCGGTATTTGTTATCGGCTTTCCGGTCACCTTGTCTATCGGGATGCTAATTTTTATGGTAATGATGCCGCTTATCGCCCCCTTCACCGAGCATTTATTCGGCGAGATTTTTGACCTTCTCGCGGATATAGTCAGCGAAATCCCCGCAAATTAATTCCCACACCTTTCATGATGCCTCTCTGAGGATATTCCTAAAAAAAATTGTTAATAACATCCGCCAAGATATATCTGGCGCGGAATATAAGTTTTTACCTTGCTCACAATACGCAACATTCACTTTACTTTAAGAACATTCCTGGCAAATTATAGGCAACTTTCCGGGATAGTGATTTCGCCTTTTAAATTATTAATAATGGTTACCCAAAATAATTCGAACTGCGGAAATGCGGCGGGCGGGTTTTGCCCTGAGATTGACCTCGTCAGTCACTGGTAAAACCAGTACAGCTTTCAATCTGCACTGCGGCTTATTGCGGGTATAACGCGCTTAGTGAGGGTTTGCTATGTCAACGATTATTATGGACTTATGCAGCTATACCCGGCTGGGGCTTGTCGGCTACTTAGCCAGCCGCGGGGTTAGAAAACGGCACATTACAGATGTAGAAACGGTCGAACAGCTGGCACAGGCATGCCGGTTGCAGGCACCCAGCGTGGTGTTTATTAATGAAGACTGCTTTATTCATGACCCGGAAAGCAGTCAGCAAATAAAGCAGATCATTAATCAACATCCAGGGACGCTATTTTTAGTCTTTATGGCTATTGCCAATATTCATTTTGATGAATATCTGCTGGTTCGGGAAAACCTGTTGATCAGTTCGAAATCCATCAAGCCTGAATCTTTAGACGATATTTTAGCGGAATACTTAGCAAAAAATGCACAATGTATTGGACATATTAATTTGCCGACACTTTCTCTTAGTCGCACAGAGTCCAGCATGCTGAAAATGTGGATGTCAGGACAGGGAACGATTCAAATCTCCGATCAAATGAACATCAAGGCAAAAACCGTTTCATCGCATAAAGGGAATATTAAACGCAAAATCAAGACCCACAACAAGCAGGTGATATATCATGTAGTTCGCCTCACCGATAACGTCACCAACGGTATTTTTGTTAACCTTCGGTAGCTTTTTTTACTTGCGCCTCTCCCCTACGCCTTTAAGGCCGTGGTATTTAATCTCTGACGGTGTCAGAGATTAAATACAAGCTCACGACACCCATAACCGTAACAAAACCGCAACAACGAGCGTGACCTCAACAGCAGCAAACCCTGAAGAAGCAAAATCGTAAGGTATATTAAGCGATGAAATATTCGCTGATTACGCCGATTTTTGCGGCGGTTATCGTGCCAGGCGATCGCTCTCTTTCGCTGCTCCCGGCAGCCCAACCCCGCCTGAGTTGGGTCATAGCCGGGGGTGATGAGAGCCGGGAACAAATCTTCCCCTCACCCCGTCCCTCTCCCAAAGGGAGAGGGGGAAAACAGCCAACGTGGAACATTTTTTATTCCCTCTCCCTTCCAGGGTGAGATTCATCCCCAAAACCTACTCGTCCCTCTCCACGAAAATCCCGTCCGGGTGCCCGGACTCGTTGAAGAACCAGATCCCCAGCGGGTAATCCTCCAGCGCCACGAGATACATCGTCCCCTCGTTAAACGGCTCCACCGCCAGAACAACGCCCGAACGTCGCGGGCCTCCGTCGGTCTTAACGGTCACCCGATCGTTGATTTTCATGGTTATTTCCTCCAGATACATTGTTTGCCATTGTAGATCAAAAAGCCCTTCAGCGCCCTCTCTGCGGACGGTCTGGCGCATTATCTGAAGCGTCTATACTTAAGGCTGGTAGTCAGGCGAGGGTAAAGTGATGAAGACCGTGAAAATGAGCGGTAACGCGGCGCATCAGGACACGGAAGTCGATGTTGACGCGCTGCTGGCCGCCATCAATGAAATTAGCGAGAGCGATATCCGGCACGCCGGCAACGATGAGCACCCGCAACGAGTGAGCGTTGATGGCCGGGAATGGCATAGCTATAAGGAACTGGCGGATGCTTTTGAGCTGGATATTCGGGATTTCAGCGTGAACGAAATTAATCGCTAAGAAAAGCATCCCGGCCGGGGAGCCGGGATGAAAACTTGCTTAAGCAAGAAGCACTTGAAATTCGTTACATCAGGAAATCTGATGTGTTGACCACATTACCTTAAATTTTATTGAATACAAGGATATATTCTTTTAAAGAATGGAGAGACGCTACCTTATTGATGTGGTGAATTTGATGCTAATTGCTTATGAAACGTATTTTTTTTGCCATCCCCCTGAGCTCAAACAAAAGTGACCACCTGATAAAAATGAGATTTATCCTAAACCACCCGGTCCCTTCCTTCCCATTATCTCAGCGCAAACTCAGCAAACTTCCCCGTAGGCAGCAGTGTATGACGCGGCAAAACATTACCCTTATTTCTGCAACGGCTCCCGCTTACACCGCGAACAAAACATCAGCAGTGCTTATATGATATAGCGGACATCGTTCGCGGGAAGGATCAGTCCTGGGTGCAAACCTGATTGCGGCCGTTTTGCTTCGCTTTGTATAAACGCCTGTCGGCAATCGACTGCAGGTGTTCAAAATCATAATCATGGCGCTCATGCGCGCAGCTGACGCCAAACGAGGCGCTGATTTTAATGGTTTCACCGGCCATCAGAAGCAACTCTTTGGTATGAATCCTTAATCTAATACGCTCTGCCACTTTCGCGGCTGCAGGAAGGTTAGTTCCCGGCAGCAGGACGCAGAACTCTTCGCCGCCCACTCGCCCGGCCACGTCTTCCTCACGCAGGGCTGAGCTTAGCAGCGCTGCAGCGTGAGCCAGGACCTTATCCCCGGCGTGATGCCCATAGCGATCGTTAATCCCTTTGAAGAAGTCGAGATCCATCTGGATAACCGAGAAAGGTTTATCCTCGCGTTGGCAATCCTGGGCGAGACCGTGGGCAATATCGAAGAACGCGCCACGATTGTAGAGCCGGGTCAGGGTATCGTAATTCGCACGCCAGCTAAGCGTCTGCTGCAGGGTCAGCATGTTATTCACCAGCCGGCGGATGATTCGCCAGGAAATAAGCAGCATCAGCGTAAAGAGCAGCCAAAGCACCGTCAGCACAATGCTGATCCGACCAAACTCTCCCTGAACACCCTCGCCCAGGGTATGCACCTTGATCAACACGCCGTCAAAGTTCATCAGCTTCGCCCACGTCACGAAGCGGGTATCCATCCGCAGCTCACCTTCTTCTCCGTTTTCCATGGAGCGTGCAATCTCGGCCTGTTGTTTTTCGTTAAACACCGGCGCGAGCGACACGTGGTCAGCCGCCGTAGCAATCAGCGAGAACTGTCTGTCAAACAGCATAACCTTGCCTTCATAGCGATCGTGAGAAAGCGCCTGGAGGAATTCGTGCATGCCGTTGATAGGGAAATCCATCGCCAGCACGCCATACCAGCGGTTATTCAGATCAAGCGGCACCGACGCGGTGATTATTTGCCCGCTGTGGCTGCCGGGGTTATCGGTGTGGGTCCACTGGAGGCCACGACCGGGGTTATTTTCCGGTGACTGGGCGACAAAATAGGGCTGGGCAATCAAACGATGGTAGAGCGAAACAATCGCCGGGTCGTTTTCCGGTGGCGTGCTGGAAAGGAAAAAGCCCGCCCTTGAGGCGTAAAATACCCGCCGTTGCAGGTCCCGCTTAGCGTCGGCAAGCTGCATGATGTAGCTGAACTCCAGCGCCGCCTCCAGCTCCGGATAAAGCCAGTTTTCATCGCGGCCAAGCAGGCTGTTATGGGCGACAAATTCGTCGGAAACGCCGCTAACCGGCATGCCACGATTAAGATCCAGCTTCAGCTGCCAGTAAGGTTGCGTTCGCTGGATGGCGAAATCTGCCAGCGTTTTACGGGAAATGTCCGTCGAAATAGGCGACTGCAGCGCGTAGTGCATGGTATTGCGGTAAAACAACAGGTTATCGATGCTGTGCTGCAGCTGCCGGTCCAGCGCGGTAGCGACGTTATCCAGGCTATTGCGCTGGTTAGAGATATAGGCTGATTCCAGCACCGCCACTTCGCGCCAGGTCAGCAGCGTTGAACAAAGAAACACCACAACAAAACAGAGGTTTACCACCCGCTGCGGTCTTTTATAGCGGCTTAAAAACCGCTCAAATGCGTTACCGATCAAGGGGGAGACTCCCTGGCTGGTGGCCTAAGCCGCCGTTATCAACTCCTCCCGGAAATGCCGGAAGAATGAAATCATGGCAGATTTTGCCATCGCGGCGGCGCTTTGTCGAAGATAGCCCACGCTACGGCGGCATAAAAAAACCCGGCAATGCCGGGTTCAGTTAGAGAACCAGAGGCTTCACGCCTGGTGATGCTCTCTGGTTTCAACAGGCGCCAGGTCGTCCTCACGGAACGCCTCGCGCTTTACGCCATAACCGTCGTACCACCGGCACTCCACCATGCCACTGGAATAACCCGTGACTATCATGCGAGGACCACCGTTTTTACGCCGGACTTCATCGCTGACCACATAGACCATTGCCGCCTCCGGCGTTAGGGGTGAAAACCTCTAAAGGTATAGCCAATGGTCAGCGTTTTTTCCTGACTAAAGCGATATTTTTCTTCTCGAACTTAGTGCGAAGCGCTGCCCCGCAGGTGATTTATGCCATTCACCACGAGCAGCACAATACCGCCGGCGATAAAGCCGAGCACCAGATTAGCAAGCGTGGGGCCGACAAGCTCCACAACGCCGCCCAACTGGCCCGCCCATTGCTCAATGCCGTGATGCAGCACCGGCACACCGTGTACCAGAATGCCGCCGCCAACCAGGAACATCGCCAGCGTGCCAACAATCGTGAGGATCTTCATTAGCCACGGCGCAAGAACAAGCAGCCCTTTGCCCACCATCCGGGCCAGCGCCGCGCGTTTATCCACCAGCCAATAGCCCAGGTCGTCGATTTTCACAATCATCCCAACCAGCCCGTAGACGCCAATAGTCACCAGAATCGCGATACCGGCCAGGATGAGTACCTGATTCAGCAGCGGCGCTTCGGCCACAATGCCCAGCGTAATGGCGACGATTTCCGCCGAAAGAATAAAGTCGGTACGCACTGCCCCTTTCACTTTGTCTTTCTCAAAAGCCATCGGATCCTGGGCAGCTATAGATTCCAGCCTCGCCTGCTTTTCCTCCGCGCTTTCCTTGTGCTTGCTCGCCTTTATGCTGTGCAGCACCTTTTCCACGCCTTCAAAACATAAAAATGCCCCGCCCACCATCAGCAACGGCGTAATTGCCCAGGGAGCAAAGGCGCTGATAATCAGCGCCAGCGGCACCAGAATCAGTTTATTGATAAACGACCCTTTTGCCACACTCCAGACGACGGGCAGTTCCCGGTTAGCGCGAACGCCCGACACCTGTTGGGCATTAAGCGAAAGGTCATCGCCCAGTACGCCAGCCGTTTTTTTTGCCGCGAGTTTGCCCATCACGGAAATGTCGTCCAGCAGCGTGGCGATGTCGTCGAGCAATGTCAGTAAGCTACTTCCAGCCAAAATATCTGTCCTTATTGATTTCGTTACCCAAGAGTATGAAGCAAAATCGCCGCCGCGAAAATTACTCGTCTTTGTCAATGTAAATTAACATTACATCAACAAGTAAAAGGCTCGCTATCCGCTGCCTTTTGGCGTTAACTATCGGCCTGAAATTGAAGCCTGGTGAGGGAATATGCGTCTTCGTTCTGGCCAATTGTTGCCGCTGATTGCGGCTCTTTTCGCGCTGTATATCATCTGGGGGTCGACCTATTTTGCCATCGCCATTGGGGTAAAAAGCTGGCCGCCCTTTATGATGGCCGGCGTGCGTTTTCTCTGCGCTGGCGTGATATTAACGGCTATTTTGCTTTTCCGGGGGCACAAGCTGCCTCGCCTGCGGCCAATGCTTAATGCCGCGCTGATAGGCGTCCTGCTTCTGGCGGTTGGCAACGGCTTTGTGACGCTTGCCGAGCACCAACACGTTGCTTCCGGCATTGCTGCGGTGATGGTTGCCACCGTGCCGCTGTTTACCCTCTGCTTCAGCCGCCTGTTCGGGATTAAAACCCGCAAGCTGGAGTGGCTGGGCATTGCCATTGGCCTGGCGGGCATTTTGTTGCTGAACAGCGGCGGCAACCTCAGTGGAAATCCGACGGGCGCGTTGTTGATTCTCATTGGCTCATTAAGCTGGGCATTTGGCTCGGTTTACGGTTCGCGGATCGAGCTGCCCGAAGGGATGATGGCGGGCGCCATTGAGATGTTAGCGGCGGGCATTGTCGCCCTTTGCGTTTCGGCCCTGAGCGGCGAACGCTTAACGGCTATGCCGGATGCCGCAGGCTTCCTGGCGGTAGGCTATCTGGCGCTGTTTGGCTCCATGATCGCCATCAGCGCCTATATGTACCTGATTCGTAATGTTTCCCCGGCCGTAGCGACCAGCTATGCCTACGTTAACCCGGTCGTCGCCGTGCTGCTGGGCACCACCTTTGCGGGCGAAAACCTTTCGCCGATTGAATGGCTGGCGCTGGGCATCATCATTTTTGCCGTGGTGCTGGTCACGCTGGGCAAATATCTCTTCCCAGCCAAACCGGTTGTTGAGACTTGTGAAGTAGAAAAATAGCTACTCTGCGGCCAGCGTTTGCTGGTCGCCTTCATCCCGCTGATGTATTCCGGTCACGTTAATTTCTGCGCTACGCCCGCCGCTGCAAATCCACTCTTCTAAACGTTCACACAGCGCCCGATCGCTCATTTTCTCGCGGCCACGCAGCGCGCATTCCCAAACCACCAGTACCCGCCAGCCCTGCGCCAGTAAAAGCCCGACATCGCGTTTATCTCTTGCCACATTGCGGCCGATCTTATCCAGCCAGAAGTCGGTGCGCGTGGCCGGGACCTTAAACAGGTGGCAGTCGTGGTGATGCCAGAAACAGCCGTGGGTAAAGATAACGCAGCGGAATTCATCCACCACAAAGTCCGGCTTGCCGGGCAGGGCTGCGTCCTGAACGCGGAAGCTAAATCCGCATTCGGCCAGCAGCGCGGCAAGGCGTTTTTCAATGGCGGTGTCGCGCGTAGCAATGGCTCGCATGTTTTTACTGCGTATAGCTTTGCTGTGTACATCCGCCATATCTTTCTCCGCTTAGCGCTTTTTCACCGCTTGCTTGATGACCGGCTCCAGCAGTTTTGCCACTGCGGCAAACGCGGGAACGACTACGGAGTTACCAAACTGGCGGTAAGCCTGAGTGTCGGACACGGGAATGCGGAACGCTTTGCCCTTCGGTGATTCAAAGCCCATCAGCCTGGCGCATTCACGCGGCGTCAGGCGGCGCGGCCTGTTCAGCTGATTATCGGGATCGTTAAAGTTAACCTCGCCCAGCGCCTTGTCCCAGCCACGATCGATCAGGATCTCCGCGCCATCCTTAAAGTAACGGGCCGACAGCGTTCTGGCCACGCTTGCCGGATTGGTCGGGTCAACCAGCCCGTAGCCGAAGCCGTTCCCTTTGGCCTGGTGCTTCTTCGCGTAGTTGTAGAGGTATTTCCACAGCGTCGGGGTCAGAACATATTTTGCTTCGACTTCATCATCCAGCAGCTCACCAAACGTCGGGCGACGAGCCGGATAAAAATCGCTAAGCCTTGCCAGCGTCACCGCAGAGCCCAGGTTCAGGTCACGGCGCGTGCCGACCAGCACGATGCGTTCGCGATGCTGCGGCAGGAAGTTTTTGCCATCGACAATTTTCGGGTCATTGCGCCCGGTGACGGCGGCATCAGCCACGTCATAGCCCAGCTCGTCCAGCGTCTGCATGATGATGCGGAACGTGTTGCCTTTGTCGTGGCTCTTCAGGTTTTTAACGTTTTCCAGCACGAAAATCGGCGGACGTTTGGCGGCAATAATTCGCGCCACGTCGAAGAACAAGGTGCCCTGGGTTTCACAAGCAAAGCCGTGCGCGCGCCCAAGGGCGTTTTTCTTCGACACGCCCGCCAGGGAAAACGGCTGGCAGGGGAAGCCGGCCAGCAGCACATCGTGGTCGGGCAGCGTGGCCTGAATGTGTTTCGTCGCCTGCTCGTCCGTCACGTCGCCGCGGTTGCTGAGCGTCACGTCACGAATATCTTCATTAAACTGATGCTGCGCCGGGTCGCAATACCAGTTTGCCTTGTAGGTTTTCACCGCATGTTTGTTCCATTCGCTGGTAAACACGCACTGGCCGCCAATCGCCTCAAAGCCGCTGCGAATGCCGCCGATGCCGGCAAACAGGTCGATAAAGCGGAAGGCATAGCGGCCATGATACGACGGCGGCGACGGCAGCATACTTTGCAGCATCTGCACTTCCACTTCGGTTAAGCCCCGTGGCGCAGACTTGCCGTTATACCAGCGGTTCAGGGATTCGCGCGTCCAGTCACCTCCCACCTGTCGCAGGCGCAGGGCGACGGTTTTTTGATCGTAGATTTCGAGTAAGCGGCTGACCAGGGCGTGATCTTCTTCTTGCTGAGTTTGTTTGTGGCGCTGTGCCTGAAGGGAGAGGTGTTCTGCTATCGCGTCAAGATCGTTCATCGTGAACCAAAGATGGGAAAAGGGAGTGAAACTGTATCACTGATTTGACCCAGAGAGAACGGAAACAGCCCGCAGACTGAACTGCGGGCCGGGAAGATTAAGCCTGTGATTTAAAACGCTGCAGAACCTGCTCGTCTACCTGCAGATAGTCGCCTTTCAGCTCGGCGCACAGCTTCGCCATATAGCCCACGAGGAAATCCGCATTGTGGTGCGCCAGCGCTCGCCCGGCTTCGGTCTGCATTGAGTCCGGCAGGCGCAGAAGCTTTTTCTGAAAATGATCCACCGAGTACTGCGTATCGTCCAGCTCGCGGCGCTCGGCCAGCGGATCGTCGCTGTCAAACAGCGAGCGCCCCAGCGCCCCGGAGACATAAAACACGCGCGCGAGGCCTATCGCCCCCAGCGATTCCAGCCTGTCCGCGTCCTGCACCACTTTTGCTTCCAGCGTCTGCGGCGCAATGGCGGCGCTAAAGCTGTGGGCCCGCACCGCATGGGCTACGTCGTCATACAGCTCGCGGGGAAAGTCCGGGAAGTGCGTTTCCAGAATATACAGCGTTTCCTGCGCGGCCTGCGTTGAGGCCAGATGGCGCTCCGGGTGATTCTTGGGCAGGTTAACAATGTCATGGAAATAACAGGCGGTCAGCACCACAAGCCTGTCGGCCTCGGTCCCTTCCATAATATGCTGAGCGGTTTTCCATACTCGCCGAAAATGCGCCACGTCATGGGCCTTGTCGTCCTGCGCCCAGTTCTCAATCAGATACTGCTCAAACTGCTGCTGCCAGCGGGCAATCGGCATACACGTACTCCCCTTCTCGTGAAAAGCGCAAGTTTGAGTATAACCAGATTGATGACAATAATATGACAACATCAATGCAGGCTGGGGACGCGGGAGTGAAGGCAGGTAAGGCGGGGGAACGCGCAGAGCCACAGACAAATGCGGCTCTGCCTAAGAAAGTTCGTTTTAATGCTGGCGATTATCGCGGACGCGGGCAGGATAAACACGTGGCCGGGTATACCAGGCTACCCAGCCCAGCACTGCCGCAACGGAGCCAAGTACCAGCAACCCCATTAATGCGCCAAGCAATTTCCCGCCGAAGGTGCCCAGATCGCCGCTGGTGACCCCACTGACGACCCAAAAATAACGCACCATCGCCCAAACGATGTACAAACAAAAAGCATAAAACAGCCACAGCGCAATTTTTCCACCGGGGCTGCGAGTTGGTTTCGCATCCATAACGTTCGACCTAACTTTTTCAACTGAAACAAAAACGGGCTGTCGACGGCAGGTCCCCCACCGTCTTAATGTGATTTTTATCACACTAACGGATTAGATGAACCGCTATAAGCGTTAAATTTTGTTTCAAATCAAAGCTTATAGGGCATTAATCAGCATTGACAACCGGGTTTGATTTAGCTTAAGGAAAGTTCTTAATCGTGGTGACGCCTCCCGCCAGAGGGTTCGTTTATGTTCACTGCGTCTTTTAATTACAGATATCCGCACTTATGCGGGCTGGCGGATTTTCCGTTCACTCGTAGGTCTGTTTGCCCTGCACGTTTAGAGCACGGTGAACGTGTCAGGGAGATAACGCCATCACCCTAACATTCAGGGTCGATGAGAGCCGGGGAGCAATTCCACCCTCACCCCGGCCCTCTCCCAGAGGGAGAGGGGGAAACAGACGATGGAGTACATTGTTTATTCCCTCTCCCAGAGGGAGAGGGTTAGGGTGAGGGTAAAAATAAGAAGCGAGGCTCGGTTTCGGCTTAAATCGCCTCCGTTTTCTCTCCGACTGACCGGGGGTCTGGGGTTCAGTACAACGGTGATTTCCCCGAGCTGTTCACCGGTGCTGTGACTGCATATAAGAAAGAACTAAAGGTGAACGGAATTTTATTGTACTACCATGACAAAACGTTCCCCCGAAATCACTATCCCCCCTCTTTATTCTCTTCCCTCAATATTTCCTCACTGAAATATAAACGAACGAATTTAATTTACATTGCCGGGTTGACAATAGTATTGCTCATGGGTAGATTTCACGGGCCGAAGTTGCGGCCTTTCCTAACCTGACATAAGAGACTAATGGATACTGAATTTAGTAGCTGCCCGAACATTGCCTTAATGGCGGTTCGGGAAAGTAAACATGAAATCGATTGTGATCACTTCTTCGTTTTGGTGTGTCTCGCCGGAGCCTGATGCTCTCGTGTTGTCCCACCTCGACCAGGGTTTTCACGGTCCCGAGGTGTGTTATGAACTTCAAATCTACCCTTTTTCCTGGTGTCAAAACAGTGACATCAACGCTGCGTGTCCGGCCGCCCCGCGATCGGGTACTGTCCGCACGCAAAAAACAGAAAAACTCAATTTTCTCTTCGAAAATCAGTGAGTTGAATCAACGCATCACTAACTGGCGTGTCAGTCCTGTCACCGGCCAGCTGGAGCGTCGTTGCAGCTTCTCTGACGGCGAAGACCCACAAAGTCGACCCTTCGTAGCCTGATTCAGCCGTTACGCCGTAGGTTCGTCTGCGCGCTATGCCGCAGCCCGCTTCCGTGCGCCACGCTGAGTTACGTCACTATTGGTAGCTGTTTATTCCCTGATGCAGGCATCCCTGTACATCGGCAGGAATAACCACGTCCAAATAAAAGAAAATATAAATTTCTCGCCTGTTTATTTTAAAAAATAAATAGCGTGGAGCCCTGCGAAATTAATTCAAAACCGATCGCTCATGCGGCATCGGGCTATTTTCGGCTGCCTTTAATCCGGCATTTGCCGTAAAAAGCCTGCTGCCGTCCGGCGACAGGAGCACCACCATGACTGTACAAACCAAGAACCGTAATAAAAAAAGCACGCTGTCTATGCGCGCCGCCCAGGAAGCCAAAAATGGCATCGCAGAAACCCTGGTCAATCTCAACACCACCCGGGAAGGGCTGCAGGAAGCCCACGCGAATGCCCGGCTGGAGCGGGATGGCCTGAACGAAGTCGCTCATGACAAGCCGCCTCACGCGCTGATCCAGCTGCTGATGGCGTTTAACAACCCGTTTATTTACGTGCTCGCTATTCTCGCCAGCATCAGCTTCTTTACCGACTACTGGCTGCCTACCAGCCATGGCGAAGACGGTGACCTGACGACGGTGATCATCATCGGCACCATGGTGGCACTCAGCGGCCTGGTGCGCTTCTGGCAGGAACACCGCTCGGCTAAATCCGCCGAAGCGCTGAAAGCAATGGTGCGCACCACCGCCACGGTCGTTCGTCGTGAACATGCAGGGCAAAAAGGAACCCCGCGTGAAATCCCGATGCGCGAGCTGGTCGTGGGCGATATCGTACAGCTCTATGCGGGCGATATGATCCCGGCAGACGTGCGCCTCATTGAGTCTCGCGACCTGTTTATCAGCCAGGCCGTGCTGACCGGTGAAGCGCTGCCGATTGAGAAATACGACACCCTGGGCGATGTGGCGCAAAAATCCGCGCACGACAAGGCGATCGACAGCGAGAACCTGCTGGATATCCCTAACATCTGCTTTATGGGCACCAACGTTGTCAGCGGCACCGCGCAGGCGGTAGTGGTGGCGACCGGGCCACGGACCTACTTTGGCTCGCTGGCAAAAGCTATTGTCGGTACCCGGGCGCAAACGGCGTTTGACCGGGGCGTGAACAGCGTCAGCTGGCTGCTGATCCGCTTTATGCTGGTGATGGTGCCGGTGGTGTTCCTGATCAACGGCCTGATGAAAGGCGAATGGTGGGATGCCCTGCTGTTTGCCCTGGCGGTCGCCGTGGGCCTGACGCCGGAAATGCTGCCGATGATCGTCAGCGCCAACCTCGCCAAAGGCGCGGTGGCTATGGCGAAGCGTAAAGTGGTGGTTAAGCGTCTCAACGCGATTCAGAACCTGGGCGCGATGGACGTGCTGTGCACCGATAAAACCGGCACGCTGACGCAGGACAAAATCATTCTGGAGCACCACGTCGACACGCACGGTCAGAAAAATGAGTCCGTGCTGGCACTGGCCTGGCTCAACAGCCACCACCAAAGCGGCATCAAAAACCTGATGGATCAGGCGGTCATTTACTTCTCTGAAAATGAGCCGGGATTTGTGAAACCGCAGGGTTACAGCAAGGTCGATGAAATGCCGTTCGACTTCGTGCGCCGTCGCCTGTCGATTGTGGTGAAAGACAGCCAGAGCAATCACCTGCTGGTGTGCAAAGGCGCGGTGGAAGAGATGCTGAGCATCGCCACCCACATGGAAGAGAACGGCAAGGTTATCGCCCTGGACGAGCAGCGTCGTGAGGCGATGCTGGCAATGACCAACGACTACAACAAAGACGGTTTCCGCGTCCTCGTGGTGGCCACCCGTGACATTCCTAAAGCCGAAGCGAAAAAGCAGTACGGCACCGACGATGAACACGACCTGATCATCCGTGGCTTCCTCACCTTCCTCGATCCACCGAAGGAGAGCGCAGGCCCGGCGATTGCCGCCCTGATGGACATCGGCGTGGCGGTGAAAGTGCTGACCGGCGATAACGCCATTGTCACCACGCGCATTTGCCGTCAGGTTGGGCTGGAGCCGGGCGAGCCGGTGCTCGGCCCGCAGATTAAGCAGCTGAGCGACGCTTCCCTGCAACAGTTAGTGGAAGAGCGCACCGTGTTCGCCAAGCTGACGCCGCTGCAGAAGTCTCGCGTGCTGAAGGCGCTGCAGGCTAACGGCCATACCGTCGGCTTCCTCGGCGACGGGATTAACGATGCCCCTGCCCTGCGTGATGCCGACGTTGGTATCTCGGTCGACAGCGGCACCGATATCGCCAAGGAATCCGCCGACATCATCCTGCTGGAAAAGAGCCTGATGGTGCTGGAAGAAGGCGTCATCAAAGGCCGCGAGACCTTTGGCAACATCATGAAGTACCTGAACATGACCGCCAGCTCCAACTTCGGCAACGTGTTCTCGGTGCTGGTTGCCAGCGCGTTCATCCCGTTCCTGCCGATGCTCGCCATTCAGCTGCTGCTGCAAAACCTGATGTACGACATCTCCCAGCTCGCGCTGCCGTGGGACAAAACGGACAAAGAGTTCCTGAGCAAGCCGCGCAAATGGGATGCCAAAAACATCGGCCGCTTCATGGTCTGGATTGGCCCGACGTCGTCCATTTTTGACATGACCACCTTTGCCCTGATGTGGTTTGTGTTCAGCGCCAACAGCGAGCACATGCAGACCCTGTTCCAGTCCGGCTGGTTCGTTGAAGGCCTGCTGTCGCAAACGCTGGTGGTGCACATGCTGCGTACCCAAAAGATCCCGTTCATTCAGAGCACTGCCGCCTGGCCGGTGATGATGATGACCGGGCTGGTGATGGCGGTAGGGATTTACGTGCCGTTCTCTCCGCTCGGGCCGTTGGTTGGGCTGCAAGCGCTGCCGTGGCAGTACTTCCCGTGGCTGGTCGGCACCCTGCTGGCTTACTGCTGCGTAGCGCAGGCGATGAAAACGTTCTACATGCGTCGCTTCAAACAGTGGCACTAACAGGACGTTAAATACGGTAATTCGGTGCCGCTTCGGCGGCACCTTTCAGGCAGGCAACACAAGCTGGAAAGCATTATGGAAAAGCAACATTCCATTATTTTCCTGATTAAAAATAAGACCATCGCGTTGGTTGTCTTATTTTTAATGAAAATAACCCGCACCCTTCGCATCCGCGCCCTGGCCTGGTTCGCCGGAGGGAAAATCAACTATCGACACGCGAAAGCATTACTGAACCTCGCCAGCGCCATACATCGTTTTTCGATCAGGTTACTGCGTTTTGTTACATCACCCGCCCTTAAGAGGGGGAATTAATCATGTCCGGAACTACTCTGTTAATTAACCTGGCTGGCGCCATCGCTTTGCTGCTCTGGGGCAGCCATATGATTTCAACTGCGCTGCAGCGCGGCTTCGGCACGCCGCTGCGCAACTGGATGGGACGCCACCTCACTAACCGCTGGACCGCCCTGCTTGCCGGCATTGGCATTACCGGCGTCCTGCAAAGCAGCACCGCGGTGAGCATGATGGCAACGTCGTTTACCGCCGCCGGCACCTTGAGCCTTGCCCCCGCTCTGGCGGTGATGCTCGGCGCGAATATCGGCTCCACGCTGGTGGTGCAGCTGATGAGCTTTAACATGGAAATCGCCATTCCTCTGCTTCTGCTGGCCGGGTTTGTGGTCTTTAAGCTGCGGGACCATTCCAACTTTGAGAGCGTGGGCTGCGCCCTGATTGGCCTCGGCCTGATGCTGCTTGCGCTGCATTTGCTCAGCGGCACGCTGGCGGACATCGAAGTCACGCCGGTATTTCATGCCGTCATGCAGGGGCTGGAGGGAGACGTATTAATCGCCCTGCTGGTGGCGGCTCTCCTGACGCTGCTGTGCCACTCCAGCGTGGCGATTATTTTATTGATAGCCTCCCTCGCCGCGACCGGCGCGATGACGCCAGCTACCGCGCTGGTGCTGGTGCTTGGGGCAAACATTGGCGGCGCATTACCGCCGGTGCTTAACGCCGGGTCCGCCGTGGCTCGCCGCCTGCCGGTGGGCAACCTGATAGTTCGCCTGTCCGGCTGCGCGCTGGCGCTACTGCTGCTGCCTCTGCTGACGGATGTCGCACAGAAATCCGGGCTGAACACGCCGCAGCTGGTGGTGTGGTTCCACACGGCCTTTAGCGCAGTGCTTGCGCTGCTGTTTATCGGCCTGACCGCGCCGATGGCCCGGTTCCTCGAGCGACTGTTCCCGGAAGAAGAGCGCGTGGGCGACCCAGGCATGCCGATGTATCTCGACGATGCAGGCCTCGAAGTCGCTTATATCGGCCTGTCGAATTCGGTTCGCGAATCGCTGCGCGCCGCCGACATGCTAACCATCATGCTCGATCGCCTGCTGGTTCTGTTTGTCACCCAGGAAAAACAGGCTGCCGACGAGATTCGCCAGCTTGACCAGTCTGTGGATCTGCTTAGCGCGGCGGTTCGCGCCTATCTCGCCGACATCGGTCAGGACGGATTGAATGACGCGGATGCCGATCGCGCGCAGGAAATTCTGATGTTCATCATCAATTTTGAGCACGCGGGCGACATTCTCTCCAGCAACCTGACCCAGCTGGCAACGCGTCGCGCACGCCGGGGCGAGCTGTTTAACGACTTTGAGTTACACAATATTCACCTGCTGCACGCGGAAATCCTCACCAGCCTGCGCCTGGCGATTGCCGCGTTCATGCGTGAAGACCTGTCTGCTGCCCACCAGCTGGTGCAGCGCAAAGAAACCATTCGCCAGCTCGAGGCCTCCGCCAGCCGCGAGCATTTCAAAAAGCTGCGTGAGGACAAAAATGCCTGGGCGGAATCCGGCGACATCTTCCAGCGGGTACTGCGGGACTACCGCCGCGTGCATCACCACATCGCCGCCGTGGCCTACCCGGTCATTGACCGACTGGGCGATAAATCCCTGCTGTTTATCGACACGCCGCCGGACGTTTAAAAAAACAATAACCGCCGTCGCGCGGGCGAGAGTTTTTTCAAGGAAAGCAACTTTAAGGTACAGAAAAGTGAGAGTTTTAATCTGCTCAGGTCGGTTTTATGCCGACACCCATACCATTACCCACGTGCTGGATTTATATGCCCGCACGCAGTCTATCAACGTGCTGATTCACGGGGGGCACCAGACGCTGGGCGGCGCGATAGAAAACTGGGCGCGCGGTATCGACGTGCACGTCATTCGCTACCCGGCCAACTGGGCGCTGCACGGCAAATATGCGGAAACCAGGCGCAACCTGTTTATGCTGGAAGACAGCCGCCCTGACGTGCTGCTGGCTTTTCCTGGGGGAGAAGACACGGCGGAGTGCATAAGAATGGCGCGCAATTCCGGCGTGAAGGTTATCGAGATTTAATGCAGACGGGCTGCGACAGATTTATGTTACCGCAGCCCGATTTTTCAGGCCGCCGCTGGCGCCAGGTTAACGTCTTTGAGGAACTCGGTAATACGCGGATTCTCTCCGCTGCGCAGCGCCTGCGGGGAGTCATCGCAAACCACTCGTCCTTTTTCCATAAACACAATTCTGTCCGACACGCTGAACGCGAAGTTCATTTCGTGGGTGACGATCACCATCGTTATCCCCTCGCCCGCCAGGTTCTCGATCACCTGCAGCACCTCATTCACTTTTTCAGGATCGAGCGCCGAGGTAGGCTCATCGAACAGCATAATTTGCGGGCGCATCATCAGAGCCCGGGCGATAGCCACCCTTTGCTGTTGCCCGCCGGAAAGCTGATGAGGATATTTGTGAGCGTGCTCCAGCATGCCAACCTTGCGCAGCAATACGCAGGCCTCACGCTTTAGCTCTGCATCCGTCGCCAGGCGATGGTAGTGCGGCGCCAGCATCAGGTTTTTCATTACCGTTAAGTGCGGGAACAGGTTAAATCCCTGGAAAACCATGCCGATATTCAGCCGGTGTGCGGCGTTTTCCACGTACTGAGGCTTCTGAGCCCCCTGTTTTTCCAGGCGAATAAACGGCTGCCCGTTAATCAGGATCTCCCCGTTATCCAGCTGTTCCAGGCCATTCAGCAGGCGGATAAGCGTCGTTTTCCCGGAGCCGGACGGGCCAATCACCGACACCACTTCCCCAGGCTTAATATCCAGGTTAACCGCGCCAAGCACCTCCACGTTGTTATAAGCTTTATGTAACTTACGAGCCTGCAGCGCGGGAACGTCTGACGCCAGCGGCGCGCGTGATACCAGCCCGCTTTCCTGCGCGGCCATCGCTTCCAGTTCGCCTTCCGGCAGGCGGGCGGTTTTGCGCTGGGTGACATCCAGCCGTTTTTCCAGCAGCTTCAGCAAGAAGTCAAAGACCGTCACGATAAACACATAATAGAAAGCCACCGCCGCCATGGTTTCCATCACCAGGAAGTTTTGCGAATAAAGCCGCTGCCCGACCATCAGGATCTCGGTCAGCGAAATCACCGAAACCAGCGAGCTTAATTTCACGATGGAGATGTATTCGTTGGCCAGCGACGGCAGCGCCACCCGCAGCGCCTGCGGCACGATAACCAGCCACTGAATGCCTGCGTAGCGCAGCCCCAGGGCGCGGGCGGCCTCACGCTGACCACGAGGAATGGCCAACAGGCCGCCGCGGTGGATCTCCGCAATATAGGCCGTTTCGCTCAAAACCAGCGCTATGAGCCCCGCCCAGAAAGGGTCGCTCAGCAGGGCCGAACTGCCCGGCAGCGCCTGGGGCAGGTTATAAACAAAGATAAGCAGCACCAGCAGCGGCAGGCTCCGGAACAGCCAAATATAGGCCCGCGCCGGTAAAGAGAGCCAGGGAGAGGCGGCCTGTTTACCCAGCGCCAGAAGAAAGCCAAACCCAATACTGATTATCCAGCTCAGCAGGCTCAGCTTAATCACGGTCCAGGTCGCCTGCCAAAAATCAGCGTTGCTGAACAGGCTGAATAAATAGTTCCAGTCAAAAGACATATCCGCACTCCCCGGCGATGGTGATTACAAACTGCTGGCCTGAATTTCGGCTTCGGACGGCTCCGCCAGGTGATACTTTTTCACTAAGGCCGAGTACTTGCCGCTGGCCTTAAAGGCCGCAATCCCGTCGTTCAGCTCTTTTTTCAGCTCAGGGTTGGTTTTGCTCACCCCCAGGCCCACCAGCACCGGGTACAGCAGTTCCGTCGAGGTCACCGCCAGCCGCCCTTTCATTTTATCCACCACCTGACTTGCCACGGCGGCATCGGTCATCTGTACTTCTACCGCGTGGGAAAGCAATGCCTGGGTGGTTTGCGGGTCGGTTGAAAACTCGCTCACCGCAATCGGCTTCAGCCCCTGCTTGACGCAGTAGTCGGCCGACAGCGTGTGCAGTTTTTCCAGCCAGTAAGTCCCCTGCATCGACCCGACTTTATGCCCGCAAAGCTCTTCCGGTTTGGTTGGCTTAAAGCTGGCGTTGCTGAGGGTCAGCAGCGATTCGCCGGTTTTCAGGTATGGCACCATGTCGATAACCTTCTGGCGCTCGGGGGTGATAAACAGCGCGGAGGCAATCAGCTCGAAGCGCTTCGCCTGCAGGCCGGGGATCAGGCTGGTAAAGCGGGTATCCACATAATCAGGTTTGAGCTTCATGGCCTCGGCAACGCCGTTGATAAATTCAATATCAAACCCTGCGGGCGTTTTGCCGTCGAGGTATTCGTAAGGCGGGAAGGTAATGTCGCTCCCCACCGTAAGCTGGCCGGGGGTCATCACGGCGGCCTGAGCCCCGCCGCTGAGCAGTAAAGGCAGCGCCGCCGCCATGCAGGTGAATAACGCCTTGCTATGTGAAGATGTAAACATGCGATGACTCCAGTGCAGGTGATAAAACATTTTTTATTGGCTCCGTAACGGAGGCGCTTTTCACAGCTTATGGTTTCGCCCTGGCTACTGCCTTGCAATATATTCGCCAGGACGATAATCATTCGGTGAGCGTTTGCGATTGAGCCATGCTGCAGGAGAAAGGCACGGGGATAAAGGACGAAAAATATGCCTTACCTCTATAAAAAATTGTTTTAAGGCAATGGCTATTTTTTTGCACCAGCGCAGCGCAATACTTTAATTCCCAACAGGAAAGCGAATAGAGACATATTTCAGACAGATAATAGCGATATAAAATATTTATCCGCACCAAAAAAGTGCAGCTTATTTTTTTATTGCCACTTTTTGGGGATAATTCGTGACCAATAAAAATGAAAATAATTTTTCTGAGCATCTTTTTTACCGTTAACGCCTACCACGGCGGCATCTGGCACAGGCTTTGCTACTAACAGAAATAACTGGATAGCCTGAAACTATCTTGCAAGGTCCACTGCCAATAAAAAACCGGGGTTAGCACCATGACACATTTCACGCTCAAGCAGCTCAAGTACTTTGTCACCGTCGTTGAAGCGCAGAGCATCGCCGAAGCCTCAAGGCAGCTGCATATCGCCCAGCCATCGGTTTCTATTGCCATCAAAAACCTGGAAGACACCTTTGAGCAGCAGTTTTTTATCCGCCACCACGCGCAGGGCGTTTCGCTGACGCCCGGCGGGCTGCGGTTTTATGAAAAAGCCCGCGAGCTGCTGCGGCTTTCATACCAGTTTGAGCAAAATGCCAAGGCGGATAACGACCTTGTGTCTGGCACCATCGCCATCGGCTGCTTCGAATCCGCAGCCCCGCTTTATCTGCCGAGGCTTATCGCCGGGTTTCGCAAGATTTACCCTGAAATAACCATCCGGCTGTACGACGGCGAACAGAATGAGCTGACCCACGGGCTGCATCGCGGGCGCTTTGACCTGGCGTTTATGTACAACCTCGAGCTGGAAAGCACGCTGCATACCGAAAAGTTGAACGCCCCGCAGAAGCCTTATGCCCTGCTGCCTGCGGCTCATCCACTGGCGAAGAAAACGTCCGTGACGCTGAAAGAACTCAGCCGTGAACCGATGATCCTGCTGGACGTCATCCCCAGCAAAAGCTACTTCATGAATATTTTCACCGACAAAGGCCTGCACCCTGAGGTGGCCTACAGTTCGCCGTCGATAGAAATGGTGCGCTGCATGGTCGGCCAGGGAATGGGGTTCTCGGTGCTGGTCACCCGCCCCTGCACCGACGTGACCTATGACGGCCAGCGCGTTACGCAGGTGGAAATAGTCGATGATATGGCCGCCTCAACGCTGGTGATGGCTTATTTACGCCATAACGAACCGACGCGCCCGACGCGTTTATTTATGGATTATTGCCGTACTTTTGAACTGATGCCGGAGGGCGTGATTGAAGAGTAAAAAAGGCGTGAAGCGTAGCCTTAAAATACAGGAAATTCATAGCCTGTAGATTGAGGCTAATTTATTTATGCCTTATCCCTAGATTTATAATATTTTACGGAATGTCTGCCGCTCAATAACCTTGTGCCATAGCGAAGCTGCGCTGAATCTTATTTCCCGGCCCCAAGGAAACAGACATGACCGTAATAAAAACACAAACAGACACTCTAGTGATTGGCGCCGGCCAGGCCGGGATCGCCATGAGCGAGCACCTGACGCGCCTCGGTATTCCGCATCTGGTGCTGGAGAAAAACCGCATTGCCGAAGCCTGGCGCAGCGGGCGCTGGGATTCGCTGGTGGCGAACGGCCCGGCCTGGCATGACCGTTTCCCTGGGCTGGAATTCAGCCAGGCCGATCGGGACAGCTTTATCCCTAAAGACGAGGTAGCTAACTACTTTGAAGATTACGCCCGCAAGTTTGAGGCTCCGGTAAAAACGGGCGTAGAGGTAAAAAGCGTGACGCGCAATCACGGCAGGCCGGGTTTCACCGTGGAAACCAGCGACGGCATTGTAGAAGCGAAGCATATCGTCGCCGCAACGGGGCCTTTCCAGCGCCCGGTCGTACCGGCCATTGCTCCGGAAGATGGCAGGCTCTACCAGATACATTCCGCTGCCTACAAAAACCCGGCGCAGCTGCCTGCCGGAGCCGTATTGGTGGTGGGCGCGGGCTCATCAGGGGTACAAATTGCCGACGAGATCCAGCGTTCGGGCAAGCAGGTTTATCTCTCCGTCGGCGCGCACGACCGCCCGCCTCGCGCTTACCGCAATCGTGATTTTTGCTGGTGGCTGGGCGTGCTGGGGCTGTGGGATGCGGCGGCCAATCAGCCCGGCAAAGAGCACGTCACCATTGCGGTGAGCGGCGCTCGCGGCGGCCACACCGTTGATTTTCGCGCCCTGGCGCATCAGGGCATTCACCTCGTCGGCCTGACTCAACGCTTTGCAGATGGGAAGGTCTTTTTTGAAGACAACCTCGCGCACAATATCCGCCAGGGCGATGAAAGCTACCTTGCCCTGCTGGACGCCGCCGATGCCTGGATTGCCCGCAACGGCCTTGATCTGCCCGAGGAGCCGCAGGCCCGCATCTTCCCGGCCGATCCGCTTTGCGTCACCCAGCCCACGCTTGAGCTGAACCTTGCCGAGACGGGGATCACCTCGATTATCTGGGCGACCGGCTATGCGCCGGATTACGGCTGGCTGCAGGTGGACGCTTTTGATGCCCAGGGCAAACCCCGTCACCAGCGCGGCGTTTCCAGCGAGGCTGGCGTCTATTTCCTGGGGCTGCCGTGGCTGTCCCGCCGGGGATCAACGTTTATCTGGGGCGTGTGGCATGACGCGAAATACATTGCCGACCACATTGAAACCCAGCGCAATTACAGCCGCTATTCCGACGCTTCCCAGCGCTAACCTCTTGCCAACAAGGAATTGACCGATGCCGACACATACTCGTATTCGCATGTTTAACACCAAAGAAACCTACCCTAACCAGTCGCTGAACAACGACCTCTGCCAGGCGGTGCGCGCCGGTAACACCGTCTATGTTCGCGGCCAGGTCGGAACGGATTTTGAAGGGAAGCTGATTGGGCTGGGCGACCCGCAGGCGCAGGCCGAACAGGCGATGAAGAACGTTAAGCAACTGCTGGAGGAAACCGGGAGCGACCTCTCCCACATCGTCAAAACCACCACCTATATTATCGACCCGCGCTATCGCGAGCCGGTGTATCAGGAAGTGGGCAAATGGCTGAAAGGCGTATTCCCGATCTCCACCGGCCTCGTGGTTTCTGCCCTCGGCCAGCCGCAGTGGCTGATGGAAATCGATGTCATTGCGGTGATCCCTGACGATGCCGAGGGGAAAAAATGACATTTTCTATCGCCGCACGCTGCCAGGAAACCGGCCAGCTTGGCATCGCCATTAGCTCATCCAGCATCGCGGTTGGCGCACGCTGCCCGTGGCTGGTACCGGGCGTCGGGGCGGTGTCGAGCCAGAATATAACGCTGCCCGCGCTGGGGCCGATGGTGCTGTCGAAGCTGGGCGAAGGTGTTGCGCCGCAGGAGGCTATAAAGCGGGTCGTCAGCGAGCATCTGCACGGCGACTACCGGCAGGTGACAGTCATCGACAGCAACGGCAAAACCGCCTGTCACAGCGGCGAGAAATCATTGGGTATTTATCACGCCGTGGAGGGGGATAACTGCGTGGCGGCAGGCAATATGCTGGCCGATAAAACGGTGATTAACGCCATGATTGAGCGCTTCGAAAAAAGCAGCGGCACGCTGGCAGACCGGCTGATTGCCGCGCTTGAGGCGGCGCTGGAAAAAGGCGGCGAAGCCGGACCGGTGCATTCGGCGGCGTTAAAAGTCGTGGATACCGTCGCCTGGCCGGTTATCGACCTGCGCGTGGACTGGGCGGACAAGAGCCCGATAGCCGAACTGCATTCGCTCTGGCTGGCCTATAAACCACAAATGCAGGATTACCTGATCCGCGCACTCGACCCGCGAGAAGCCCCCAGCTATGGCGTACCCGGCGATGAATAAACGGCTGCTTCCCTTATTGCAAAAGCTGCTGTCGCGGGACACCACCAGCCGCGAGTCGAACCTGGCGTTGATCGAGGATATTCGCGATTACCTTGCCGGGTGGGGCATCGACGCAGAGCTGTTTCACAGCGAGGACGGACGCAAGGCCAATCTTTATGCGGTACTTGGCCCCTCAGGTGGCGGCGGCGTAATGCTGTCCGGGCATACGGACGTGGTGCCGGTAGACGGGCAGCCGTGGAGCGTTCCCCCTTTCGACATGACCTACCGGGATGGCCGCTACTACGGGCGCGGCGCGGCGGACATGAAGGGCTTTATCGCCTGCGTGCTGGCCTCCGTGCCGGCGTTTCTCGCACAACCGCTGAGAATGCCGCTGCACCTGGCCTTCTCCTATGACGAAGAAGTTGGTTGCCTCGGCGTGCGCAGCCTGGTGGAGCATCTGCGCGCCTCAAAAGAAAAACCCGCGCTTTGCATCGTGGGCGAGCCGACCGAAATGCGCCCGGTTTACGGGCATAAAGGCAAAATAGCCCTGCGCTGCGAAGTGCACGGCCACGCCTGTCATTCCGCCTATGCGCCGCAGGGCGTGAACGCCATTGAATATGCTGCCCGGCTCATCGGCAAGCTGGGCGAGGCTCGCGAGGCGTTAACGCAAACGACGGATGCCCGCTTTGATCCTCCGTTCAGCACCCTGCAGGTGGGAACGATCCGTGGCGGCAGCGCATTAAATATTGTCCCCCAGGAGTGCCAGTTTGATTTTGAAATCCGCTACCTGCCGGAGGTTGATGCCGCCGCGGTGGTGGATGACGTTCAACGCTATGCGCGGCAAACGCTGGAACCCGCCATGCAGCGCGTTTCCCCGACAGGCGCGATTCGGTTTGTTCCCCTGAGCCACTATCCCGGCCTGCTGACGGACGCTCAGTCCGAATTTGCCGGCTGGCTGGCGCAGTGGTGCGGCAGCGATGAGTACAGCACGGTGGCATTTGGCACCGAGGGCGGGCTTTTTGATGAAGCCGGGATAGCCACGCTGATTTGTGGCCCCGGCAGCATGGATCAAGGGCACAAACCCGATGAGTTTGTGGCCGAAGAACAGCTGCACAAATGCATGGCGATGCTGGACAACCTGCGCCAGTGGATGAATGCCTGAACGCTGCGTAGCGTCTGCAGGAAAAAACCAGCGAACATATGTGACGCAACAGCAAACCAACAGAATTTAATCCTTAAAAATATCATTATTTAAATCATTAACCCCAAAAACGGAAAGGGCAGCGGCAAATAACCAGTGTAAATATGGGTTTATTCCTTATCGTTGAGCCATTATTTACTCTTAAGGAGGATGATCGTGGAGGATTAATAGTAATAACGCCCTGCTTTCAAAACATTTCATTCACAATAAATTAATCTAGTTATTACATAAGGGTTTTGCTGTTTAGCTTATTAAATACGGGTTAGATGAGGGTCATTTTCTTATTGAAAACGACCGATTTAGCCCTGGGGTTGGTAGGGATGTCCGGGTTCAAAACACGCTTATTTTTGCTTAATAAAAACAGCCAACGCCTGCTATTGTTGTGCAGTGGCTTACTGCTTAGCATGCTGGCCGCACTGATTGTCATCGCCATTTTCAAACCCGCTGGAAAGCCGCTGGATGACAGAAGAGATCCTGTTGCTTTACTGGTTTATAGCTGGGAGGCGGAGGCCAGCTCGCACCTGACGTCCGCGAAAATCTTCCATTCGGCGGATGCGGGGACCCGCAAGGACATTTTATTGATGGTCTGGAACGTGAAACCCGACCTTCTGGCGGGTAAAATGTCCGTCTCAGCCATGCCAAATAAGGCCATGAAATGGGTGCAAAGAGAACTTAGGGAGTCTCTGCGCATCGCTTTGCTTCCCTCTCCCGCTTCACGCTGCTTACGCCCCGGGACGGAAGAACAACCCAATATTTATAAGCAAAGCATCGTGGCAGAAGCCGGATCGCATGGACAACCCCCGGAACAAGCTATTGAAGAGAATCATCAGTATGAAGGGCAAATTCAACCGTCAGGGGCAAGCCTTAGGGGCATTTTCTCACCAGAGAAAATCGATGCACGCCATGCCGTCTGACGGGGCATAAACGGTCCTGCTTTGTCTTTTCAGCAAAGGGTTGTTAGCCTCTAAGTAAAATAACGCCCGACAGCAGAATGCTGCGCGCTTTCCTGAATCAAAAATGGACGAGAAATGAAAACGTATTTCCCTTCCTGGCTGCAGCAAACCGCTATCCTGCTTTTGTGGGGGCTGGTCTATTATCTGTCCGGGCTTATCTCATTAAAATTTGACGACCCAAACTCTGCCATAGCGATTGTCTGGTTCCCATCGGGCGTCGCCGTAGCGGCTTTTTTGTCCGCCCGCTGGCGAGACTACCCTGCGCTTATCCTTATCTTCGCGCTGGCAAGCGTACTGCTGGACGAAGCCTGGCAGAGTATTCCACTTTTTTTAACCACGCTGGGTTATTCGCTGCTGGCGATGCCCGCCAACGTTCTCATTGCCTGGCTGGTGCGCCGTTTCTCGCGGCCAAATGACGACCTGCACGTCATCCTGCTGTGGATTTGCGCCACCTTTGTCGTCAGCGTGTTCGATGCGCTTATCGTCGGAGGGGGTTATGCATTTTTCACCGACCAGCCAGTGGCGAAGACTATCTCGAACGGGTTCGTTGCCGATGTGACCGGGATCTTCTTCGCGACGACCGTCGTCATGGGCTTCGTGAATAAACGAGGTCCCCGGGCCGCTCTCGCCTGGTCGACCCGCCTGGCAGGTCTGGCGCTGTTGCTGCTGATTTGTGCAGCAACGGTATTTATCTTCGACTACAGCGGAACCTGGCTCAGAACCGAGGCCGCCGCGCTCTATTTTGCCCTTTCTTGCCTGCCGATTGTGCTGACGATGATGCTTTCCCTGGTCTGGGGCAATCGTGGAGGTTCCATCGGCCTGCTGGCGTTGGGCGCCATCGTCATCCACTTTACCGACCAGCATCAAGGGCCTTTCTTTCTTCACGGCCTTAGCTTTACCGAATCGCTACTGCTGGCACTGAGTTACCTCTCGGCGACCGCCTTGCTTATCGTATTTGTCCGTGTGTTAAGGCGCTCGACGACCCGTTTTAACCCGGATACCGGCAGGCTTGCGGGTAACGGCATACTTTATCGACTGGAGCCTGAAACCGGCGTATTCAGCTGGGAAAACGATCTCTCGTCACTGCTGGGCGCGGGTTACCCGGCAGTGTTTGACACCGTCGAGCGAGTGCTGGGCTATGTACATCCTTCAGATCGGGAAAAACTCAGGCAGCACTGGCTCGCCCCCGTTCAGAACAAACACAAGCCCCTGATATTTCGTATCAAGACGAATGACGATGAGTGGCTAACGCTGGTTGACAGCGGCGGCGTTGCCATGTCAAACGGCGGCAAGCGCATTATTGTCGGAAACTGGCAGGCCAGCCATTACGATCTGGCTATCTAAATCTAAACACGGACGTGATGACTTTTTAAGGAGAGACAGGCTTGTGATTCAGATTGCGTTGTTACTGTTCGGCGTCGACTTTATGCGCTCCAGGGTCAAATACCTGATCCTGCTTGGCAGCCTGTGGAGCCTGCTCGGGCTGGCTATTTTCCTCGATGGTCTGGACGGCGTGACCTACTTCCCCCTGCGCTTTTTTGGCCTGCTTTTGCTGCTGGAAAGCCTGGTGACGCTCAGTATTGCTTCCGGCGGCGTCGGGGCGCAAAAAGCTGTGCTCTACTTTAAGGGCGGCATTTTTTGTTTCGTCTCGCTGCTTATATTATCCAACCAGTCCTACAGTAATTTACTGCTGGCCATCGTCTTTGGTTTTGCCTATTTCGTCATTGGCCTGTTCGTTATTTTCTCGGCGTGGATTGTGCGTTTCCCTCACTGGAAGAGCACCCTGGCGACCGGTTTAGCGCAAATTATATTCGCCTTTTTTATGTTCAGCCCATGGCCAACCCATTATAAAGCCACGGTTTCGTTCTTCCTGGGCACGCTGATGATTTTCAGCGGTATTCATACCGTCCGGCTTGCGCTTCGCGTGGCGAGGCTGCGGGAAGGCACCTCGGTCTTCGATCTCCTGGTGCCTGCTGGAATCGGTTTTGAAGTGAAAAAAGGGGCTGACGCAAAGCCGAAAGTCGCAGAGCCGGAGCACGCTGATTTTCGTGAGCCGCTAACCGTACACATCTGGACCCCGGAAGGCACCGCCAGCGCGTCGACCATTCCGCGCCCGGTTATCAATCGCTATATTGCCGCAGTGGACTCAGAAGGGGTTATATCGACGGGCCACGCCGCGCTTGAAGTCCCGCCCGGCCTCTACATCAGCCTTTATCCTGCAGAAGACATCGACCGCTCGCCGGCCGAGTTTTTGAACACGCTGAAGGCCACGCGCGATAACGACGTGCCGGGGACGTTCCAGCCTGACTATGCCACCGAGGCGGCAGAGTGGTGCCAGTCAGATCGCAAAATCTACTTCCACCAGTACAACGGCAAAGCGTTGCAGCGTTTCTGGAGCGCCTACAAGCTGACGAAAACCTATAACCTGACCTATCGCAATTGCTCCAGCAGCGTTGCCTACGCCCTGGAAGCGTCGCTGGATGGCGTGCTCTCAAAACGCACAAAAAGCGGGCTATCGATCCTCAGGACGCTCGCCATGCCTGAACTCTGGATAGCCGCTCAGGTACGCAAACGCGCCATTTCTATGGCCTGGACACCGGGACTGGTGATGGATTACGCCAGAGCGCTGCGCAGCATCGTTCACCCTGTCCCCGAGCCCTGGTATCAACGCTTCTCCTTCAAATGGCGCGACGACAGAAAGGCCGGGGAATAACGCGCCAGTCAGTGGGTAACAGACTTTGAGAAAAGCTGAATAATTATGATGCCCACGGCAATAAACAGCATGCCTGCGATAGCCGGCAGATCGAGTTTCTGCTTATAAAACAGGAATGACATCACCGAAACCAGGAAGATCCCCATTCCGGCCCAAATTGCATAGGCAATACCAATATTCATGGTCTTTACCACCTGGGAAAGACCGTAGAATGAAATCGCATAGCCCACGACGACAACCACGCTGGGAACCAGCCGGCTAAACCCGTCGGAGGCTTTCATCATGGTTGTGGCCAGCGTTTCAGCGCAGATAGAGATGGCGAGGATAACGTAAGTATTAAGCATCTTTTTTTCCCGTTGTATAAAATCCTCGGGAGAGTATAGAACTTAATGAGGCGCGGAATTTCAACAACGGGGAAATCACGGGCTCGTTAAGCTTTGTGTCATGCAGAATGGTTGCGCCCGACTTCCGGGAGCGAGAGATAGGTCACTGAAATTTAATGCGATTAGTGCTTGAATAATTGGCGGAGAGAGGGGGATTTGAACCCCCGGTAGAGTTGCCCCTACTCTAGTTTTCGAGACTAGTCCGTTCAGCCGCTCCGGCATCTCTCCGTTCTGATGGTTGCCATCATGCCAGGTTATGCGGCATTTTAACAGTCTGGGTTCTTTCGTTTCAGTTCAAACGATGACTTTGCGAGCAAGTAACATGATTAAGTGGCCCTGGAAAGCAAGTGATTCAAGCCCTGACCCCGCTTTGCCGTGGGAACAGGCGTTAGCTATTCCCGTTCTGGCATCCCTCAGTGAAACCGAGCAGCAGAAATTAGTTAGCCTTGCGGAAAGGTTTTTACAGCAAAAACGGCTGGTGCCGCTGCAGGGTTTTGAACTGGATGAGTTGAAGTCCACTCGTATTGCGCTGCTGTTTTGCCTGCCCGTGCTTGAGCTGGGCATCGAGTGGCTGGACGGTTTCCACGAAGTTCTGCTCTACCCCGCGCCGTTTATCGTTGATGACGAATGGCAGGACGACTTCGGCCTGGTGCACAGCCAGCGCGTGGTGCAGTCCGGGCAAAGCTGGCAGCAGGGCCCCATCGTCCTGAACTGGCTTGACGTGCAGGACTCCTTCGACGCGTCCGGGTTTAACCTGATTGTTCACGAAGTTGCTCATAAACTGGACAGCCGTAACGGCGACCGCGCCAGCGGCGTTCCCCTGATTGCTTTGCGCGACGTTGCGGGCTGGGAACATGACCTCCACGCCGCGATGGACAGCATTCAGGATGAAATCGACATGGTTGGCGAAAATGCCGCCAGCATCGACGCCTATGCCGCCACCGACCCGGCAGAATGTTTTGCCGTGCTTTCAGAATATTTTTTCAGCGCCCCGCAGCTTTTCACGCCGCGTTTCGCTTCACTTTACCAACGTTTTTGCCAGTTCTACGGGCAAGACCCAATACAACGTCTGGTTGAGCGCGAAAACTCACCCGGCATTGCCGGAAATACGGTGCATTAAATCAGCAACGCGGCTTAAATTTAATCATATGAATTAATGCGTTACTTTTACTGTTGACAGTTTTTATGGCTAAAGCTAATATTCGCCCCGTTCAAACGATTCCTCTGTAGTTCAGTCGGTAGAACGGCGGACTGTTAATCCGTATGTCACTGGTTCGAGTCCAGTCAGAGGAGCCATATTTGAGAAGCCTGCTTAGGAAACTAAGCGGGCTTTTTGCTTTTCTAAATACCCTGGTTTCCCGTTGCCAGCCGCCCAATTACGCCGTATGTTAAATCCCCTTCCCCACCCCTGATTTAGCTGCTCTGCACGAGGAGGAAAAATGGAATCATTGTTTGTTTACGGCACGCTTCGCCCCGGCCATGTTAATGCACATATCATGGAGAACATCGGCGGAGAGTGGCGGCCTGGCTACGTGAACGGGACTTTTTATGAAAAAGGTTGGGGAGCCGCCGCCGATTTTCCCGGCATCTTGCTGGACAAGAACGGCCCGGAGGTGCACGGCTATCTGTTTATATCTCCCAACCTGCACGAACACTGGCCGATGCTGGATGAGTTCGAGGCCGGTTACGATCGTGTAGAGATTGATGTCACCACGCTTGATGGCAGGACGGTGACCGCCTGGATTTATCAGCTACAGCCACGGGTTATGGCTTAGGCAGCTTCAACTTTTTTTCGCAATACTCGCTGTGCCTGGGCGATGTGTTTAATGATTGTAAGATCTGACGGCATCTACCTCAGTTCAAATTAAAACCATTGATCAAGCTAAATGCTTTAAGAATAAACAGCAGAAGAAGCGGACTTTCTAGCCCGCGACTGTTTAGCACCATCAGCTAACAACTGAGGCGTACTGATTGAGATTAATAATTGCGATTAATGCGAGCAAAAACGCCCGCATGCTCTTTTAATAGATAAAGAAGCCCACCACCATCGATGAGCTCTATAGGTTTATCTTCACAAAATCGATAAGCATCTTTACCGTATTGGCTGGTACAGACCAGTATCCCTTTATTCGCTCCCTCGTTCATCATTGTGCCGTACAAATCTCTGACCGCACTGACACCAACAGTATCTTTATATCTTTTTGCCTGAATAACTACCTTCCCCCCCAAGATTGGACGCGTATCAAATGCAACTGCGTCAACACCGCCGTCTTTAGTACCTCGAGTAAGTTTCGTATCTAACCCCATTTGCGTGAACAGATTTGATACCAAAACTTCGAATTCGGATGGAGAAAGTTCCATTAAATTTGGGCGTGCCTCAAGCCCTGATAAAGCATCCCCTTGATCAATGAAACGTTTATCGACCATGTCAAATTCAAGAATCGGCTTAACTGCCTGAAGCTCATCAGGCCGTACAGAAACATGAGCACCCAGACTTTTGAGGCATGCACTTTTTTCAACCCGGTCAAGTTTGATTTGCATAAAATCGTCTTTGTGAGCTCGTGTTGAAACTAAAGTAACGTTAATATCATGTCCACTACTAGGATCTATGGTATCGATGACCCCATTAAAAAGAATGGAATTCAAAGCTGAGGCCTTGTCTGCCTCAAATAATTCGTGCAATGTCCGAAGTGTGACCGCCGCAATTATATTTTGATAGAGTGACTTTATCTCACCAATTTTCCGTGCTTTTGAATCAATAGCATCTCTTGTTTTTACATATTTATACTCAAGTTGCTGAGGTACAATGGATATTTCTGGCAAAACATATTCAACCACCAACTCTTTACTTTCAGACAAATACGCCAATCTAAAGGACTGAGGAAAGCCCGTTTCAGGGTATTCAGAACGAGTCAAAACCATTTCACAATAGGTCAGCACGCTATCAGGGACACAGCTTAAATAATCTTGCTCAAATTGATCCACTTCTTCATGCTGTGTATTTATTTCTTCAAGATAGGCTGCCTTACACTGCTCATAGTCTGAAAGTAACGAATCTAATTCAAGATGTTTTTCTGCAGCCCTCTGTGAATATTCTTCTTTTCTTCTTGTATAACAAACTTCAGCATCCTGTATTCCGCGTAGATATTTATTCTTTACCCAAGGAAAGATCATTTTCCAGGCGGCAGGGGTCTTTACAACTATCAGTTCGGGTTCAGCTTCAGGTAACAAATGCTCAGGTGTTCTAAAATCTTCAAACTTCGGTATTTTCTTCAATGTTTTGAAATCTATCGAATCATCAAATTCAAGAGTGTGTTCGAGTATGTTTGAAAGTGAGGTAATAGCTTCTTTAAGCTCAGAATTGAGATCCAAAACCTCATCCTGTCTTGCTTCTAAGTACATTGCTTTAGCGGCTTTTTCAGCCTCTTTTTGATCACGCATCCTTAGAGTGTTAGCTCTTTTGGTTTCGCGATCTAAACGCCGAATTTCTGCAACATAATGCCTTTCTGATCTTTTCCGTTCACGTTCCGCCGCCGCTGCTGCTCTAGCCGTTGCTCGAATTAAGCCTTCAAATCCCGATCTACGTCCCATATTCATCCCCAAGTATCTTCCGTAGTCAATTAACCCATGACCTTAGCAAGAATCGATAAATAACCATGAATTTTTAACTTATATCAATTTACTATGTAGGCACTCAAGGACTTCAGAATGCTTGCACATATTCATACTGAGACTCACCGATTTATTATCTTTTAATTAAAAAACACCTATTTTTGTTATCAAACCTATTTATAGGACACCAAGTTAAACTCATCGCCCGTGCTGATTAGTTAAACAACAAAGAAGAAAGCCCAACGGCCATCACGACGCCCATGACGACCTGCACGAGGACAACCAGAAATGCGAGCACGCCAAATACGGTGATTTTTCTGCGAAGAATGCATGTCACACCGGATAATACCGCGCTAAACAGCACTATTTTAAGCAGATAGCTCAGCGGCACCAGAGCAGGGAGGTTGGCATGTATCCCGACGATACCTACGAGCCCAAGAAGAAATCCCCCGCAAAAACCCCATCCCCAAAACGTCATCGGCAAACTGAGTTGCCCCGTGACCAGTCTCTTCAACACAACGCTATCCCTTTATAATGTTTATATGTAAACGCCAGTTATCTGGCTTATTCAGTACGGTAATGCGCCGTATATAATAACCTCTTCTAATACGATTCAATGCCGCTAAATAAAAATCATAACCTACCAAAAATAGTAGGCCTGCCTTTTGTTTTTCCAAAATAGAAAAGCCTGCTGGGTCTCCCACGGCAGGCCTGGAAACATACAGGCATCAGCTTAAATCATGCAGGTCTTTATTCAGCGCGTCGCTCAGCACAATATCTTCGAAGTTCACCGCCAGGCCGCCGCGCTGTGGCGTGCAGCACATCACGCCTACCCGGCACTTATTGGCGACAGGGAAATGCGCCAGCCTCAGCAGCGGCCAGGTTTTGCCGTCGGCGGAATATTGCAGCCGCAGGCTGTCGCCCTTTCTGGTCAGGCGCATCCAGAACAGATTCGCGTTACCGGGGAACACGCCGGTGGCCCAGTCGGAATGCCCGAGCGTCAGCACGCTGCCGATGGCCGGGGCGCCGTCGTTGAACTCAATGCCTGCTTTTAACCAGTGGTATTCGTCCACCATTAGCATGATCCCGGCCTGGTCGTAGAGCGCACTGAAATCAGCGATAACCTTCACCTGGAAGGTAAAGTCCCCGCTTACGTCGCAGCCATAAAAATGGCCGGAGAAGCGCTCAAAGCCGTACCATGTTTTGCGCCAGAAGTCGGTTTGTTCGTCGGTGACGACCGACAGCGTGCCGTCATTTTCACGCCAGACTTCCGGCGCATTAATCCAGTAAAACTCCGTGTTCATGGCATCACCTTTTCCCTGTTGGGTTCACCGCCAGCCCAGTTCCGGCGCGATGTGCTTCAGAATAGATTCGATTACGTGCACGTTATAGTCCACGCCCAGCTGGTTTGGCACGGTTAACAGCAGCGTATCGGCTTCGGCAATCGCTTCATCCTGCGCCAGTTGCTTAATGAGCAGTTCCGGTTCGGCGGCGTAGCTGCGGCCAAAAATAGCCCGGGTTTGTGGGTCGATGTAGCCCACCTGGTCGCCTTCTTTGCCGCTGCCGCCAAAGTAGTTGCGGTCGCGCTGATCCATTAACGCGAAAATGCTGCGGCTGACGGAGACGCGCGGCTCACGCGCATGGCCAGCCTCTTTCCAGGCGGCACGATAGGCGCGGATTTGCTTCGCCTGCTGGATATGGAACGGCTCGCCGGTTTCATCAGTTTTCAGCGTCGAGCTTTGCAGGTTCATCCCTGACTGCGCGGCCCACACAGCGGTCGCGTTGGAGCTTGCTCCCCACCAGATTCGCTCGCGCAGTCCGGCAGAAAACGGCTCAAGGCGCAACAGCCCCGGAGGATTGGGGAACATCGGCTGCGGGTTCGGCTCGGCAAAGCCTTCGCCTTTCAGCGCTTCGAGGAACACCTCGGTATGGCGGCGAGCCATATCGGCCTCGGTTTCCCCTTCTCCAGGCACATAGCCAAAGTAGCGCCAGCCGTCGATCACCTGCTCAGGAGAGCCGCGGCTTATCCCAAGCTGCAGACGTCCGCCGGAAATCAGGTCGGCAGCACCGGCATCCTCCACCATATAAAGCGGATTCTCATAACGCATATCGATAACGCCAGTGCCGATTTCAATACGTTTAGTTTTTGCCCCAATGGCTGCCAGCAGCGGAAATGGCGAGCCTAGCTGGCGAGCGAAGTGATGCACACGGAAGTAAGCCCCGTCCGCGCCAAGCTCTTCTGCGGCAACGGCAAGGTCGATAGATTGCAGCAGCGTGTCTGCCGCAGAGCGGGTGCCAGACTGGGCAGAGGGCGACCAGTGGCCAAACGAGAGAAAGCCAATCTTTTTCATCGGATATCGTCCTTAGACTCGGGGTAATCGGCCTACAGTGACAAAAGTTTCGCCCCAAACGCCAGCAAAATATTGAGATACCGCACTAAACGAATCACCGGTTTGATCGGGGCCAGGCACAGCGCCTGACGATTGTAATCAAAAAGTAAATGTCGTATAACAGGCACCTCCGAGGGGTGTCCTGTATGGGCTGAGATGGCGTAAGCCGAACCCTTTGAACCTGATCTGGGTCATGCCAGCGAAGGGACGGTCGGCAATTTCGCCTGTGTTATTGCCTGTTCATACCTCTGCGCGCCCGGATCTCCACTTACACAGGAGGTCCCATGTACACCCCACTTTTCGAAAACGGTCTTTACGGACGGCTGCGTCAGCAGGCCGGTCGCCACTGGCAGGATTACGTCGATCATCCTTTTCTGCAGCAGCTTGCCGCCGGAACATTGCCCAAAGCAGCATTTCAGCGCTATCTGACCCAGGATTACCTTTTCCTGATCCACTTTGCCCGTGCCTATGCCCTGCTGGTGAGCAAGCTCCGTACGCTGCCCGAAATGCGCGCCGCGACCGCCTCTCTGAATGCAATAGTTTCTGAACTGCCGCTCCATGTGGCCTGGTGTGCAAGCTGGGGTTTAGACGAGGAGCAGATGGCCGCCCAGGCGGAAGCACCGGAAACAATGAATTACACCCGCTACGTGCTGGATATCGGCCATTCAGGTGACGCGCTCGATCTGCTGGCCGCCCTGCTGCCTTGCGTGGCTGGCTATGCCGAAATCGGACTTGGCCTGCTGCACAGCCCCGATACGGTAATGGAGGGCAACCCCTACGCCACCTGGATCCGTAACTATGGCGATGAGGGCTATCTGGCCGGGGTGCAGGCCGCTGTTCAGCTACTTGAAACCGTAGGGCGTCAGCGCGGGGCAGAGAGCCGCTTCGCCGAGCTTTCGCAAATATTCACCACCGCAACGCAGCTTGAATCCGCGTTCTGGCAAATGGGGCTGAACGCCTCATGACCGAAAGCCATATCTCGCCGGGCATTCAGGTTCGCGATCTCAGCCTGCGGTTTGGCAGCCAGATCATTTTTGAAGGGCTGAATTTTGATATTCCTGGCGGGAGCTTCGTTGCCCTGCTGGGCGCGAGCGGTGCCGGTAAAACCAGCCTGCTGAAGATTATCGCCGGGCTGGCGCAGGCCAGTGCCGGAAACGTGACCTGCAGCGACGGCCAGCCCGTTGCCGGGCGCATAGCCTGGATGGGGCAGAAAGATTTGCTTTATCCCTGGCTGAACATCGAGCAGAACGTGGCCCTGGGTTCACGCCTGCGTGGCGAGGCTGTTGATCGCCAGTGGACGGCGCATTTACTTGAGCAGGTTGGGCTGGCGGGCTATGCCAAAGCTTTGCCCGCCGCGCTGTCGGGTGGCATGAGGCAGCGCGCTGCCATCGCCAGAACGCTCTACGAACGGCGGCCGATAGTGCTGATGGACGAGCCGTTTTCGGCGCTGGACGCCATTACCCGAACGGCGATTCAGGATCTGGCGGCGGAGCTGCTGGTAAAAAACACCGTGCTGCTGATCACCCACGATCCCATGGAAGCCTGTCGGCTCAGCCACCGCCTGCTGGTGCTGTCCCGCTGGCCTGCGGGCCTCGATGATACGCATGTTATTGCCGGGCAACCGCCTCGCGCGCCGGACGATGTTGACCTGCTGAAAAGCCAGGCCAGCCTGCTGCAACAGCTGATGAGGGCCGCAGAATGAGGTCACCCTCAGAAAGTCATGCTACTCGCCTGTGCCGGGGGCTGACCGTCTTCGCCGGGTTGCTGCTGCTCTGGTATCTGCTCACCCTCGGCAATATTCCCGCCTTTCTTTTGCCTTCACCTTCAGCGGTGGCGCTGGCGTTATGGCATGGCCGCGACTATCTCGTCTGGCACACGCTGGTCACCGCCTCAGAGATTATCAGCGGCCTTGTCCTCGGCGTGCTGTTCGGCGCAGGCCTGGCGTTGGGCATGATGTTTTCCCCCCGCCTGCAGCGCTGGCTAATGCCGCTGGTGCTCACCAGTCAGGCAATCCCGGTCTTCGCCCTGGCCCCGCTGCTGGTGCTGTGGTTTGGCTTTGGCATGAGCGCCAAAGTGGCGATGGCCGTACTGGTTATCTTCTTCCCGGTGGTGTCGTCGTTCTTTGACGGGCTGCGTCGGGTGAACAACGACTATCTGGATCTGGCCCGCACCATGGGCGCTTCGCGCTGGGCACAGCTGAGGCACGTGCGGCTGATGGCGGCGCTGCCTGCTTTTGGATCAGGCCTGCGCATGGCGGCAGCAGTGGCCCCCATCGGGGCAATTATTGGCGAATGGGTCGGCTCTGCCGAAGGGCTGGGCTACGTCATGCTCAACGCCAACGCCCGTATGCAAACCGACGTCTGTTTTGCCGCGCTGTTTATTTTAGTCCTGATGACCGTTCTGCTTTGGCTGGCGGTAGATGCCCTGCTGCGGCGGTTGATCGCCTGGTCGCCTGAAAACACTGAATAACCGTCTTAATTAAGGAACCAATTAAAATGAAAAAAACGATTTGTGGCCTGCTGCTCACCGCTGCCTTTGCCGCCCAGGCCTCCGCCGCCGAAAAGCTGACGCTGGTGCTCGACTGGTACATCAATCCCGATCACGCGCCGATCATGGTCGCCGAACAGATAGGCGCTTTTAAAGCTGAGGGACTGGATGTGAAGATTATCCCACCGTCCGACCCTGCCCTGCCGCCACGCCTGGTCGCCGCCGGGCAGGCCGACCTGGCCATCACCTACCAGCCGCAGCTGCATTTCTTTGCCGACCAGGGCCTGCCGCTGGTGCGCGTGGGCACGCTGATAAACTCGCCGCTGAATACGGTGATGACGCTGGATCAAAACATCAAATCGCCGGCGGATCTCAAGGGCAAAAAAATAGGGTATTCCGTGAGCGGTATTGAGCAGGCGACGCTTGCCACCATGGTTGAGCATGAGCACATCAGGCCGGAAGAAATGAAGCTGATAAACGTTAACTTCCAGCTGACCAGCGCTCTATTGGCGGGCCAGGTGGATGCGGTGATCGGCGGCTATCGCAATATCGAAGCGCTGGAGCTTAAACTTCAGGGTAAAACGCCGACGGTGTTTAACGTCGAGGACTACGGCGTCCCGGCCTACGATGAGCTGATTTTCGTGGCGAACCGCAACGCGGCCAACGAGCCTAAAATCAAAAAATTCCTCGCCGCGCTGAAAAAAGGCAACGAGTACCTGCAGGCACATCCGCAGGAAACCTGGCAGGCATTTGCTAAAGCCCACGCGGAGCTGAATACCGAGCTGAACAAGCAGGCCTGGCAGGCAAGCCTGCCGCTGTTTGCCGCTGACCCGGCAAAACTCGATCGTGCACGCTACCAGGCTTACGAACAGTTCCTGTTTGATAACAAGCTGATCAAGAAAATCACCCCGGTAGACGACTACGCCGTAGAACTGCACTAAGCCAGATAGCCCGGCCGCCTGCAAACGGGCGGCCGGGAATTCGGTCAGTCAAACCAGGCATCTATCGGATCGTAATAGCGTGCCCAGGCTTTGGGACCTTCCGCCATCTCGGCATCGGTGAGCAGCGCATATTCCAGCTTCTCACGCAAAACAGCCTCATCCATATCAATACCGATAAAGACAATTTCCTGCCGCGCATCGCCGATGCCGTCTTCCCAGTTGTTTAAAATGTGCTGGAGACTTTCTGGGTCCTGCGGCCACCGTTCACGGGGAATACCAGCCCACCACATTCCCGCCAGCCCCTGACGCATCACGCCGCCCGCGTGGGACCAGGATCCGGCATGATGAGGGCGACTCGCCAGCCAGAAAAAACCTTTGGAGCGAATAACGCCTTTTAGCCCACCGTCGGTCACCATCTGGAAACGTGCCGGGTGGAAGGGACGACGAGCGCGAAAGACAAAATTGCGAATGCCGTATTCTTCCGTTTCGGGCGTGTGCTCCCCGCGCAGCTCTTTGAGCCAGCCCGGAGCCTGTGCGGCGGCGTCAAAATCAAACAGGCCGGTATTCAGCACCTGGTCAAGGCTTACCTCGCTAAACGCCGAAGTAATAATTTTTGCCCTCGGGTTAAGGGAATGCAGCATGGACATCAGGCGGCGCTTCTCTTCGTCACTAATAAGATCGGTTTTATTGAGGACAAGCACATCACAAAATTCGATCTGGTCAATCAGCAGGTCAACCACCGTGCGCTCGTCTTCTTCCCCCATCGATTCCCCGCGCGACTGAATGCTCTCGTAAGATTCATAGTCACGAAGGAAGTTATATCCGTCCACCACCGTCACCATGGTGTCGAGCAGCGCGATATCGGACAGGCTCTCACCCTTGTCGTCCACAAAGGTAAACGTCTCGGCGACCGGCAGCGGTTCAGAAATCCCGGTTGACTCAATCACCAGGTTATCAAAGCGGCCCTCTCTGGCTAGCTGGCTAATTTCCACCAGCAGGTCTTCGCGCAGCGTGCAGCAAATGCAGCCGTTGCTCATCTCCACCAGCTTCTCGTCGGTGCGCGTCAGGCTCGAGCCGCCCTCACGCACCAGCGCCGCGTCGATGTTCACCTCGGACATATCGTTGACGATCACCGCCACCCTGCGCCCTTCCCGGTTGTTTAAAATATGGTTCAGCAGCGTGGTTTTCCCGGCGCCCAAAAAACCGGACAGCACGGTAACGGGCAGCTTTTTCGCCCCTTTGTGGGCCTGTGTAAACGATGACATTGCGACTCCTTACCGATCATGTCGTTATTATTGATATGTTATAACATAACAATAATGATGATTGTTGTCATGCCGGAAGCGAAAAAAGCAGACGGTAGAAATGAAAAAAGCCAGCGGGCGCTGGCTTAAAGGAGGGATGAAAGGTTATTGCAGGCGGAACACGCGCACCAGGTCACGCAGCTGCTTTGCCTGGTCGTTAAGCGACGCCGCCGCCGCCACCGACTCTTCCACCAGCGCGGAGTTCTGCTGGGTGGTTGAGTCAATCATGCCAATGGCGCTGTTGATCTGGGAAATGCCGTCGGTTTGCTCCTGGCTTGCCTGCTTGATTTCGCCGAGGATGGTGTTCATTTCCTGCACGTTTTCGATCATGCCGGCAATCTGCGCGTTGGCTTTCTCCACCAGGCCCATCCCTTCACGGGTCTGGGTGGTCGAGTTTTCAATCAGGCTTCTGATCTCGCTCGCGGACGAGGCGCTTTTCTGCGCCAGCTGGCGAACTTCACCGGCCACCACCGCAAAACCGCGGCCGTGCTCACCCGCGCGAGCCGCTTCCACCGCCGCGTTCAGCGCCAGAATATTGGTCTGGAACGCAATGGAATCGATAAGGTTAATGATGTCCGACATACGATTAGAGGTTTCGTTAATCACGCGCATTTTGCTGGTGACCTGAGACATCATCTGGCCGTTGTTTTTCACCACCGACGCGGCTTCGGATGAGAGTTTGGTTGCCTCGTTGGTGTGGTCAAAGGTGTTTTTCACCGTAGAGGTAATCTGCTCCATAGAAGCAGCCGTTTCCTCTACCGAGCTGGCCTGCTCTTCGGTACGCGCCGCCAGGTCCTGGTTACCGGCCACGATTTGCGCGGCGGCAGAAGAGATAGTTTCCGAGCCCTGCTGAACCTGATGGACAATCTCTTGCAGGCGCACTTTCATGCTCATCAGCGCCTGCAGCAGTTCGCCTGTTTCGTCTTTATGGGTCACCGTGATGCTGCCCGTAAGGTCACCTTCCGCAATCGCCTCGGCAAACTCAACGGCCTGAACCAGCGGGCGGGTGATGGAGCGCACGATGAACATGCCAATCAGGGTACCCAGCGCAATGCTCAGCAGCGTCAGCAGGACGGTGACGAGCCGGTTGGAGCGGTAATCTTTATCTACCTGCTGCCCGGCGGCCGCCATCTTTTGGTTCTGGATGACGATAAGCTCCTGCACCTTATCTTTGTATTTTTCCTGAATCTGAATGGTAGTGGCCATCATTTCCTGCAGCGCGCCGGCCCGGTTGTTCTGCTGCACTGCCTGTAAAATACGAAACCGCGAGTCCAGATACTCTTTACGGATGCCAGCCAGCTCCTGCAATGCTTTTTGTGAAGCCGCGTCGGTGCTGGATTTGTTTAAATCGGCCAGCAGCGCGGTAATGTGCGCACTAATTTCGGCCAGGTGCTTTTCTGACTTCTGACGAAAGACGCCCGCTTCGTCCAGCAGCATCAGCTGCTGCGTATTAACAAACTCCTGGAAACTATCAATCAGGTCGTTGGCTTTAACGGTCGTCGGGTAATCACTGTTAACAATGGTCTGGATGCCGGTATTTGCCCTGCTGAGGCTGAGTAAAGAAAGCCCCGAGCTGAATACCATCAGCACAATAAAAATAGCGATCGTCAGCGTTAATTTGCTGCGAATTTTTACATCATGTAGTGACATTTTTTCTCCCTTGGGAAGCGTATTTTTATGAATGCGCAAAATCCTCTGCGGTCGAAACAGCAGAAAATAAATAGCACAAAGGGATGGAAGCACCTCGTACAGGCTTATCGGATATATTCTGATTAACTTTATGAATTTGATCGGTTTTTTCGTATGGTCAGGCCACATAGATAGCTGAGAGCTATTAATTGAATCGCAATTGATCGATAATTTGCGATAGGGAGCGTTTTTCTGTCTTATTTTTCTCAGCGAGAAACTTTCTCAACACTATTTTTAAAAATACAGCAAGCGCGCGGTAAATATAAATTCACCGCGCACCGCTTTATTTAATTATTTAATATTTTATTAACAACGCCACAAATACCACAATTAGGGTATGGGCATATCAGATTTGATAATCGATGGCGGGTTCTTCGGGCTCAAGCGCCAGGCGCTTAATTTCGTCGACCGAAAGCTCCGGGTTGCACAATTCAATAAAGCGCCAGACATAGTTTCGCTGCAGCTGCCCGCGTCGAATGCCAAGCCACACGGTGTTGGCGTCAAACAGATGGCGAGTGTCCAGGCGTACCAGACTCCCTTCTTCACCGCTGGCCTGGTCGGCCACCAGCCCAATCCCCAGGCCGAGCTCGACGTAGGTTTTCACCACGTCGGAGTCCTGGGCGCTAAGCACCACATCAGCCGTCAGGCCTCTGCGGGCAAACGCCTCATCTATGCGTGAACGGCCGGTTATCCCCTGGCGGTAGGTGATCAGCGGCCAGCGGCTGATATCATCCAGCGTCAGCGGGCTGGTATGAATCAGCGGATGCCCCTGCGGCACCAGCAGGCTGTGATACCAGCGGAACCACGGGTAGGCGACCACCAGCGGGTCGGTGCTCAGGCGTTCGCTGGCGATGCCGATATCAGCCGCCCCGCTGTGCAGCAGGGATTCAATTTCCTGTGGCGTACCCTGAATAAGCTCGAGGCGAACTTCGGGGAATAATGCGCGAAAGGCTTTGATCACCACCGGGAGGCTATATCGAGCCTGGGTGTGGGTCGTGGCTATCGTTAACACGCCGCTGGTGTCATTGGTGAAGAGATCGGCCAGGCGACGAACGTTACTGGCTTCATTAAGAATGCGTTCGGCGATCACTAACAGGGCCTTGCCCGGTTCGGTCATACCTAATAACCGTTTGCCGCGACGAATGAATATTTCAATGCCCAGCTCTTCTTCAAGCTCGCGAATATGACGGCTGACGCCGGACTGAGAGGTGAAAAGCATGTTGGCGACTTCGGTGAGATTGTAGTCCCGCCGCGCCGCCTCGCGGATTATTTTAAGTTGCTGGAAGTTCACATCGCCCCCGGGATCGTGACTGTTCTTTACACCATTGTTAAAGTCACAGCCCCGGCGGGACAAATAATAAAAACCAGCAACCTATTCCATTTAGTAATAAGCGAACTTAACCCACCAGCATCAGCTCGCGATTTTCCAGCGCCGGGCGGGTCACCAGAGACATAAGAATTTCTTTTACCGCCTGGGCCTGAGGGGAAAGCGGTAAACGCGCGGAAAGGTTCAGCGACAGCGGTAAATTTAGCGACGGACTGGTGATGCGTGCCATCCAGCCGCTGGCCGAATCGGCAAGCGAACGAGCCGCAGATTCCGGCAGCACGGTCACGCCCATACCGCTGGCAATCGCCGCAGTTAGCGTCGAAATTGACTCGATTTCGCCGATGATTTTTGCCGTCAGGCGGCGCAGGGAAAAAGCCTCATCCACCCGTTTGCGCACCGCGCTGTAGTCGCGTGGCAGGAAAAGATCCATGGCGGCAACGTCAGACAAATCTATCGTCGTGCCCGGGCAGTCACGGGTGCCCACCAGGAACAAATCTTCTTTCAGCAGCGGCTGGCTGGTTAGCCCGGCCGTTGGCGTGCGGTCATACAGAACGGCCATATCAAGCTGCCCGCTGAGCAGTTTGTCGTTAAGCTGCGACCCGCTGTTTTCATGCAGATAAACCTGCACATCCGGCAACTCGGCACGCACGGCCTGCAGCAGCGGCATGGTAATAGAGGAGGCAGCCATCCCCGGCGCCAGGCCAATGGAGACGTGCCCGTTAATGGTCTGGCCGACGTTATTAACCGCCAGCTGCGCCTGCTCACACTGGCGCAGAATGGTCCGCGCATGAGCATAAAGAATTTTTCCCGCTTCCGTCGGCGTTACGCCTCGTTTGGTGCGGATCAACAGCTGCTGATCCAGCTCCCCTTCCAGGGTGGCAACCTGCTGGCTGAGCGCCGGCTGTGCGATATGCAGTACTTCTGCCGCCTGGGTCAGGCTGCCAATATCAACGATTTTTACGAAGTACTTCAGTCGTCTTAAATTCATTTTGCCCCCTATTACGGAATGCCAGCGCCAGTCATGGCAGTGATGTCGTAGAAGGTTTTGCAATATGCTTGCCACATTTCTCGTTTACGGCACAAACACGATAACAGGCTGGATAATAAGAGAAACTAATAAAGCCTTCGGGGATGATTAATGAAACTGGGGTTTTGCTTATGCCCCATAAGAGGTACGAATGCACCACGAGGGTGCATTTCTGAGACTGAAAACAGCGTGCCGGTTATAAACCGACACGGTTATTCACATCCCGGCCCACCACAGGCGCATTTTCATTCCCCAGTAGCTCGTCCAGCCGCTGGTTGTAGACACCACCTTGCCTTTATCCACCACGACAAGCGTTGGCGTCACGTCAATCTTCCAGCTGCGGGATATTGCGCCGTCGGCGTCGTTAATAACCGGGAAGCTCACGCCTTTACGCGCCAGCCAGCGGGAAACTTCGCTTTCATTGCCGGAGCGGAGCGCAATGGTTATCACGTTCTTCCCTTCGGCCTGCAGCTTCGCCACGTCCGGCGTGGTAAAACGGCACACCGCGCACCAGCTGGCCCAGAAGTAAACCAGCAGCGGGCGATCCGCACTCAGCGCACCGAGCGTGACGTTTTGCCCGTCTAGCGTGTACAGCGGGGTGCTGTCAAAAGCGGGAGGTGACTGAGGTGCGCGCCACCAGTCCATTACCAGCATCACGCCCGCCAGCAGCACCAGCAGAATTAATCCTTCTCGCAGCCAGCGCCGCAGCTTACTTGCCACGGGCGGCCGCCAGCTTTTCTTTGACCACTTCTTCCAGCGTTTCCCACGGCACCGCACCGGGGATCATTTCATCGCCAATAATGGTGGCTGGCGTGCCCTGCACGCCGACGATGCGCGCTAATTGAAGGTTGGTGCTTAAGGTTTCCATGCTTTTTTCATCCGGCTTTACCGGGGTTGCTCCGCTCTTTTCAACGGCTACCGCGATGCTCGCCGTATCGTGATAGCCCTTCTTCTGCATCAGCTTTTCATGCAGCGCCAGAAACTGTTCGGGATGCTGACGCCAGGTGGTCAGCACGGTTCGCGCCGACAGCACGGAGCTTTCTCCCTTAAACGGCAGCGGCTTCACAATCACCGCCACATCGGGATATTTCTGCACAATCTTCTCCAGCATCGGGTCGAGCTGCTTGCAGTACGGGCAATTGTAATCGGTGAAGTTCACCAGGGTTAATACCGGTTTTTTGGCGCCGAAGCGCGGGCTGGCCGGGTCATTAAACAGCGCCTGCTCAATCAGCACTTCCAGCTGCTTTTGCTGCTCGGCGGAAAACGGAGCGGGCTCTTCTTTTGCCGCCAGCGCCAGGCCGGAGAACAGAGAGAGGATTAGAATAAAGGCGTATTTCATGGGGTTGTTCCTTTGGCTTCATCCAGGGTCGTCAGAACCGAGTCGCGAGACAGCAGCGTGGGCAGCACTTTGCCTTCCGGCAGGCCTGGGCCATAAATTTGGTTGAATGGCACGGCAACCTGGCCGCGGCTTCTTAAAAAGTCGGTGATTTGCGGGGACGGCAGCGTCCAGTCACCGCGCAGGGCAACCACGTCCGGAGCCTGCAGCACGGCCTGCACGTCCTCTTTATTGAGCACGTTGTATTTGTTGGCTTTACAGGTGATACACCAGTCGGCGGTGACGTCGATAAACACACGTTTATGCTGCGCCAGCGCGTCCTGAATCGCCTGTTCGCTGAGCGGCTGCCAGGCAATATTTTCCTGCGCGGGCTTGCCGCCAGAAACGCCGAAATGCACCAGCAGCAGGCTTGCCAGCCAGATAGCCGACCCGAGCATCAGCAGGCCAAGCACGCGGCGCAGCCAGTTCATCCATTTCCCCGGACGCGGTAAGCGCATGGCAAGGCCGGGACGAAGCGCAATCAGCAGCCACGGCAGGCTCATGCCCAGCCCCAATGCCAGGAACAGCCCCCACAGAACCGGGTAGGAAGCGGTCAGCGCAACGGCCACCGCCGTGCCGAGGAAAGGCGCGCTGCACGGCGTTGCCAGCAGCGTGGCAAAAGCACCCTGCCAGAAATGCCCGGCCATGCCGTTGCCGCCCTGGGTAGCCAGGCGAGTGTTCATATTGGAGGAAAGCCGGAACTCGAACAGGCCAAACAGATTGGCGCTGAACACCAGCATCACCAGCGCCATTAAGCCGATGAACCACGGGTTCTGGAACTGGATGCCCCAGCCCAGCGCCTGGTTGGTCAGCCGCAGGGCGGTCATCAACAACGCCAGCACCATAAAGGAAGCGATAATCCCTGCCACCGAGGCTAAAAACTGGCGGCGCACCAGACTTCTGTCTTTTTGCTGAACCAGCAGAATAGACCCGAGCTTCATGCCCAGCACGGGCAGCACGCACGGCATCAGGTTCAGGATAAGGCCACCCACCAGCGCCATCAGCACCACCTGCCAGAGCGGGAACGCGTCGTTTCCGCCTGCAGCGGCGGGAGCCGAACCAATAGTGAGCGTGTTTTGCTGGGCGATGCCGCTGTCAGCCAGCACCAGAGTGACCGATTTACCGCGTAGATCTGGCGCACCCTCGCCCCAGCCGTCGCTCACCGGCACCGTCGCCTGCAGCGTGTCGCCGTCGATGCGGAAGGTCGGCTTGCCCAGATCCGTATCTTCCGGTGGGTCAAGATAAAGCCCCGGATTCGTCCAGCCTCCGGCACGCACGGCGTCGATAACCAGGCTTCCCTGGCGGTAGCCCGCTTTTAGCGAATCCGTCAGCCCGCCTTCAACCGGCACCTGCCCCATCGCCTGAGCGAAGTCGTGAGCAAACGTAGCGTCCGCAGCCGTAGAGGTGACGGTAAAGGAATAATCGGTCAGCAGGCAAACGTTGCTGCAGGTGGAAAGCGTCAGCACGCCGCGAAGGGTTTCCGGCGCACGGCCATGAATAACCATCGGGATGGTGACCCGGTCGTGATAGCCCTGGGTCGTTATTCCGGCGACGTCAAAGCGCGCAGGCGTGGGCCAGAACCATTCCACCTTGGGCATATCCTCTTGCCAGGCAATAGACGGCGCAACGCCGCCTTCTCCCGGCGAGCGCCAGTAGGTTTTCCAGCCTTTCTCAAGCTTTACGTCCAGCAGAAGACGAGTTTCGTTATTGGCTGTGGTGTCCGCGCGCAGCCTGACGCTGGCGTGATCGTTATCCGGTGATTGTTGCCAGCCGGCCTCTGCCGCCCAGGATACGGGCAGCCATAGCATAAGCAGGCAAAGCAGCGCCTGCCTGAAGCGATTAAACATGTTTTTTCTCCGTAAATGATTAACTAACTGTCGGTAACAGCCGGTCTGTCATTCACGGAATACGCAGAAACGTAGATGCACCCTGAGGGTGGGAGGTGAAGTCGCTCTTGGAGGGGAAAACGGCATTCGCGTGGAACGCACGGGTGCCAGCAGTGAAAGCAGCAGGCAGAATACGAATAAGGCGCCGTCAAATAATACGGGCGGCACGCTCAGCAGTGATTTGGCGCTCAGCTCACAGGGCGTGACCGGGGCGTCACTGTCGGCCTGTGGGCTTTCGGACTGGGCAACAACGGCGCTGGCAACGGTTTGCATCTGCAACGCGTGCAGGCCCGCCATGCGTTGTGCGGTACAAACCAGTACCACGACACATGCCAGACAAAGAAACCATATTCCTATACGCTGCTGTTTTACCATTAGGCCCTCACTGTTTAACCCGGCCTATCTTAGCGGCTGGTGAAAGATTGGCAATCTTTGCGCTGTAAAGTTATGTCGGGGACTGATTTTAGCCGGGGGTTGATTGTTTTATCGGCAAACGATGCAAAAGATGTCTTGCAGGCTTTGACAAGCCAGAGCGCCCTCGCTAATATTCGCCCCGTTCACACGATTCCTCTGTAGTTCAGTCGGTAGAACGGCGGACTGTTAATCCGTATGTCACTGGTTCGAGTCCAGTCAGAGGAGCCATATTTAAGAAGCCCGCTTAAGGAAACTTAAGCGGGCTTTTTGCATCTGGATTTTTCATACAGCCTTTACGCCCTCACAAAATTCACTTTTCCCTCGCGCAAGGCATTCACTTTTTTAATTCGTCGGCTACTATTCAACTGTGCCGTACGCTTTTCGCGCGATCAAAGCCCTCTGTTTTATAAAATAATTTTCCGCCTGCAGGCCGTTATGTTAGTAAATTTTCACGAAGAAATGCGGCATATTGTAGAGAACGGCGGAGAACGTGTAGCGATCCTGAGAGATATAAAAGAAAAGCCCCCGCATGAGCGAGGGCTTAATTTTCTTTATTTTTATTTTTCGTAATGTAAAATTACAAGTGCTTACAATCTTGTGCATCGGGAAATCGGTGTACTAGATAATAATCTGTGAACATTTCCCTTGGTGTTGCTCAGGTCTTTGACCGCCTGACCAGTTTGCGTGTTGGCGCGGCCGGTCAGGATTTTTTTAGTTTAGAGAAGGCCTTAGGCAAAAAAAAGCTGTCTTTAAGTACAGGGGGACTTCCACATACAGGGATACGCTATGTGTTCTGCAATTGAATTTTTTATAAGTCATCATAATGATTTACACCCTGGTCTTGCCCGGGAGCTGTATGCGTTGCGCAAAAAAACATTTCATGAACGGCTCGAATGGGATGTGAAATGTGAAGATAATCTGGAAAGAGATCAGTTCGATAACGAGAATACAACTTATTTAATGGGCATGTCGGAAGGCAAATTGTTTTGTGGCGCGCGCTTTATTGACGCTAAATACCCGACAATGACCGATGAAATATTTCATCAATATTTCAATAATATTAGTTTACCAAAAGATATTCCATGCTGTGAAATCACCCGATTATTCCTCGACAAAGAACGTCGTGACGACGGTAATTTACGCACCCTGCCCGCCAGCAAAGCCTTATTCCTGGCGATGATTATGTATTGCATTAAAAACGGCTATCCCGGCATGCACGCGGTAACCAGTCGTGGGATGTACGCCATTTTCCGTCAGGCAGACTGGAAAGTTGAGGTGATTCAGAAAGGGCTCTCAGAGAAGGGCGAGGCGGTTTATTATATTTTTATGCCCGCCAATCAACAGATTATCGAAGACATTATCAATAAAGACAACAACAGCGCATGGCTGCGCGACACGCTTACACAGCTCAACCACCTGTAGTATTTCGGTCAGGCGTTCAGGTCCAACAAGCGGAGTTCGATACTTAATTTGACCGCGTGGCGGGCATTGTTTACGCCCAGCTTTTTCATGGCATTGCCCATGTGGAATTTTACCGTACGCTCGGTGATTGAGAGAATCACGGCGATTTCTGCATACGTTTTACCGGCATAAACCCACTGCAAAATTTGCTGCTCACGCGGCGACAGGAAGACGTTTTTTTTCTGCCGAATATCGCTGTATAAATTCAGCATCTTTTGATGCAGCCTGATAAAGAAAGCAATCACCGCTTCGCGGTTTTCTGTCAGGTTAGCGTCGGAAGGCTGATGGCTGATCAGCGAGAGCACCACAAGGTTATTAACATAGTCATGCAGCGGGTACGTATGCCCCTGAACGATGTTGTGCTGCGAGCCTTCGTCAAAAATACGTTTCAGCGTATACCCGGAAGAGACCATCATGCCGCTGTCCCAGGAGAAATCCTCGAGGCTGCTGAGAGACCGGACAATCACCGGGTCAATAAACTGATATTTATTTTCGAGATAGATGTTAAACCATTGCGGATTGTTATTGATAATACGCATCTGGGAAGGGTCTTTCTTATTCATCACAGCATACGCATAGGTCGTATGTTTGTAATTCAGAATAAATTCATCAAGTTCGCGCTGAATTAATGAATTTACCTTGCTGTCATTATAATACGTGTCCTTCACAACCATGGCCATCCGTAGAATTAAGAGAGCAAAGTATAGATCATTTCCCCCCTCTTTCCACGCCTCAATGCCCCCAATCTGATGAATAAGCGCAGGAATGGCCTAATATCCATTCCTGCGCGCAGGGAAAATAAAAGTTAAATCACGTTATCATCACGCACTTAGATCTCTGTCAGGATCTGACTAAAATCAAGGCGCGACTTCGGCAGCCTGGCGTTAAAGTCCTCCACGCTACGGTAGCCCAACGCCACCATCACCACGCTGGTAAGGCCTTTCTCACGCAGGCCAAACTCTTCGTCCAGCACGGCGGCGTCAAACCCTTCAATCGGCACGGCATCAATATTCAGGGTGGAGACGCCCAGCAGCAGCGTGCCCAGGTTGAGATAAACCTGCTTCTCCATCCAGTGCTGCGCATCTTTCAGGTCAAAACGGTGCTTATTGGCATAGAAAGAGCGGCCTTTGTGCTGCCCTTCTTTTGCCTGCTCGGTGGCAAAACGCCCGTCTTCCTGCTCTTTTTGCAGCAGCGTATGCAGGTGAGCATCGTCGTAGGTAGTTTTCGCGCAGAACACCACGACATGTGAAGCATCCAGCACTTTGGGCTGGTTTGCCGCGTAAGGCCCGGTGGTCGCTTTCGCGATACGCGCTTTGCCTTCATCCGTGCTCGCCAGAATAAAGTGCCACGGCTGCGAGTTGGTGCTTGAAGGACTGAGGCGCAGCAGATTTTTAATCTTATCCACATCTTCGGCGGCAATTTTTTTAGCAGCATCGAAAGCTTTCGTCGCATAACGGCGGGAGGCAGCATCAATAATGTTCATGATTTTTCCTGAATAAGTCTTTGTGTTTTGCAGCGGCCTGCCTGGCCGCCGCGCATATAAGTTAAACGGCAACTTCGTCCAGCGGCACCAGCTTCAGCGGTTCCGCCAGCAGGGCGTCCATCTGCTGCACAAATGCCTGGAAGTGAGGCAGCGAATTGTGCAGATCAAGCGCCTGCTGGCCCCGCCACGACTCGCGGACATAAAACGTATCAGGCGCTTGTTGAAGCTGGAACAGCGTGTAATCGAGGCAGCCCGGTTCAAGGCGGCTCGGCGCAACCAGCGCTTTCAACGCGGCTTTCAGATTATCCTGCTGACCGGCTTTCGCCTTCAGCATTGCAATAATGGTCAGCGTTTCCGTCGTCGCCATATCAGAAGCCCTCCAGCACAATTTTGCCCACCGCACGCCCGGTTTCCAGCAGCGCGTGGGCGCGGCGCAGGTTGTCCGCGTTAATCGTGCCATAATGTTCGCCAAGCGTGGTTCTCAACACGCCCTGGTCGATAAGCTTCGCCACGCGCGTCAGCAGATTGTGCTGTTCAATAATATCGCTGGTGACGAACATCGAACGGGTAAACATAAACTCCCAATGCAGCGAAATGCTTTTGGCCTTCAGCGCGCGAACGTCCAGCGCAACCGGGTCATCAATCAGCGCAAATTTCCCCTGCGGAATGAGCGCTTCGATCAGTTGGGCATAATGCTCCTCGGTGTTGGTCAGGCTGGCAACATGCGTGACGTGCTTCACGCCAATACGCTGCAACTCTTCGGTCAGCGGTTTGCTGTGGTCGATAACGTGGTGTGCGCCAAGCTCGGTCACCCACTTCTGGCTTTCAGGGCGAGAAGCTGTGCCAATGACCGTGACTTTTGTCAGCCTGCGGGCTAGCTGGGTCAGGATAGAACCCACGCCACCGGCCGCGCCGACGATCAGCAGCACTTCACCTTCGCTGCCGTTTTCCTGAATGCCCAGGCGGTCAAAGAGCATTTCCCAGGCGGTGATCGCCGTCAGCGGCAACGCGGCCGCTGCGGCATTTTCTACGGACTGAGGCTTAAGCGCCGCAATGCGCTCATCCACCAGCTGATATTCGCTGTTGCTGCCGGGGCGGGTCAGCGAACCGGCGTACCATACCGCGTCGCCTGGTTTGAACAGCGTCACGGCTTCGCCTGTTTCCACAACGGTGCCTACCGCATCCCAGCCCAGCACGCGAGGCGTGTCGCTGCTAAAGCCGCTGCGGACTTTGGTATCCACCGGGTTGACGGAAATGGCGTTCACCGCCACCAGGATGTCGTGGCCCTGAGCAACAGGTTTTGGCAGCGTAATGTCCTGCAGCGCGTCAATATTGCTGCCGTCTTTCGCGGCGCGGGTAATAGCAATAGCTTTCATAGCAGCTCCAATAAGGTAATGGGTTCATCAATTGAGTAAAATCATGGTACAAGGAGCGCGGAAGGTGAAAAACAGGCGCCAGGAAACAACACTTATACTCGGAGAGTGAAAATGCTCAGGCTGGAAGACCTTACCCTGTTTGTCAGGGCCGCGGCGTTAAACAGTTTTAGCGATACCGCCAGAGAAGCCGGCCTGCAGCCAGCCCAGGTGAGCACGGCCATTAAGCGCCTGGAGCAAAACCTCAATATTCGCCTGTTCGCCCGCTCTACCCGCAGCCTGAGGCTCACGCCAGAAGGCGAAGCGTGGTTACCCTATGCCATGCAGGTGCTGCAAACCCTTGATGCCGGCTACGAGCAGATCCAGCCGCCCAGCGACGAAGTGCGAGGTACGCTGCAAATCGCCGTCCCTTCCGACCTGGGCCGTAATTTGCTGCTCGACGTTTTTCGTCAGTTTCGCAGCACTTACCCGGCGCTGAGCCTGAAGCTTCTGTTTTCCGACAGGATAACCGACGTGTTTAAAGACCCTGTGGATGTGGCCTTTCGCTATGGCAACAACGATGATGCGTCTTACATCGCCCTGCCCGTCGCGCCAGAAAATCGCCGCGTGCTCGTGGCGTCTCCGGCCTATCTTGAACGTAATGGCGAGCCGCAAACCCTTGCCGACCTGGCTCAGCACAACGCGCTCACGTTTGTGCTGCGCGGGCGGGTGCACAATAGCTGGTCGTTTAGCCTGCACGGCAAAGAGCAGCAGGTGGCGGTGAAAGGCACGATGATGAGCGATGATGCGGAAGTGATTCATCGCCTGGCGGTCAAAGGCGAAGGCATTACCTATAAATCCTGGCTGGACGTGAGCGAAGATGTGCAGGCAGGCCGCCTGAAGCTGCTGCTGCCGCAGTACGAAGGGGATAGCATTCCGCTGAATATGATTTGCCCGCACCGTAAACAGCTGTCTGCCACGGTGCGGTTACTGCACGAAGCGGTCAAAGCACGCTGCGAAAACGCAATGCGCACCCTGCCCACGATAGAAAGTTAAAACGTTACCCAGTCATCCCCCGCCGCGCCAGCAGCGGCGACTTTCGCCTGAGGTTTTACCTTCGTTTCCACCACGGCCTGTTCTTCACGCCCGGACAGGCGGAATCGCGCCACCGCTTTTTGCAGCATTTCAGTCTGGCCTTCGAGCGCCGCCGCAGCCGCAGAGATCTGCTCGACAAGGGCGGCGTTTTGCTGGGTCACGCTGTCCATTTCGCTGACCGCCACGCTCACCTGCGAAATCCCCTTGCTCTGCTCGTCGGTCGCCGAGGCAATTTGCTTCATGATTTGCGTAGTATCGGAGACGGCCTTCAGCACCTCTTTCATGGTGTTGCCCGCCTCGTTGACCAACGCCGCACCGCTGTTAACCCGGTTCACCGAATCGGCAATCAGCGTTTCAATCTCTTTGGCAGCGCCCGCGCTACGGCTGGCCAGATTGCGTACTTCACCCGCCACCACCGCAAAACCTCTGCCCTGCTCGCCTGCTCTGGCGGCTTCTACGGCGGCGTTAAGCGCCAGGATATTGGTCTGGAATGCAATGCTGTTGATGACGCTGGTGATTTCACTGATTTTACGGGAGCTGTCGGAGATCCCTTCCATCGTGACCACCACGTCCCCAACCAGCTTGCCGCTGCGGCTGGCGGTTTGCGACGCTTTCTCCGCAATGCTGCTGGCCTGGCGGGCGTTCTCGGCGTTGAATTTTACCGTGGCAGTCAGCTGTTCCATGCTGGCGGCGGTTTCTTCCAGCGCGGCGGCCTGCTCTTCGGTGCGCGAAGAGAGATCGTTGTTGCCGGAGGAGATTTCCGCCGACCCACGATAGATATTCTCCGTGCCGCTGCGAATGGCGCTGACCGCATCGCGAAGGCTGGCCTGCATCTCGGCAAGCAACGGGAACAGTTTGCCTACGCAATTGCGCCCAAAGTCCTCCACGGGATGGCTGAGATCGCCTTTTGCGATAACCGAGAAATGTTCACGAATGCGATCCAGCGGCTTCACCAGCAGGTTCACGAGGTAGCGGTCGGTAAACAGCAGGATCAGCAGACCAATAACAATCGCCACAAGCACGGTGACTTTCATCAGCCGGGTTAGCGAGTCTACGGCCACTCGGGTGCGGTCCAGACGTTCTTCGGCCACGGCGGTAAATTTGCTGCTGCTGGCCCCAAACGCCCTGCTCAGGGGCGGCGTAACCTGGGTGGCCTGCTGGCGATAATCTCCCGCGCTCCCCTGCTGAGCAAGCTGCATCTGTACCGCCACGCCGTTATCCAAAAGCTGCTGCCATTTTGCTATCACGTCGGCGGAAACCAGCGGGTCCATCGGGCCCGGTGAAACGCTTTTCAGGCGCTCAAGCTCGCTTTTCATGTTATCCAGCGCTTCCTGCACGGGCTTAAACTCGGCAGTTTCGCCTGCGGCCTTCGCTTCCATCACCCGCGACAGGCGGGTAATAAAGCGGAAGTACTGGTCATTCCCTTTGCTGAGAATCGTCATCTGTGACACCAGCTGATGATCAACGGCGTTACCGTCCCCAAGCTTCGCCAGTGAATAGACGGTAAACACGCCGACGGCCGACCACAGCAGGCAGAACAGCCCCAGCACGGTGAGCATCACCCTGCGTACGGTAAAATTCTTAAACATCCCCATGTTGTTCCCCTCATCATTATTGTCGTTATCCCATCAATCTCGGGTATCAAAGGGGTTATCGGCAGTCTTTGCGCGGGTATTCATTTATTTGTGATGAATTTTTTATGAGGCTCGCAACTCGGGCCCGGTTCCCCTTCCGTTCTGCTCCCGGCATGACATACTGAATGTCTAATCCGGCCTGAACCGGTAAAGGAGAATCAATGAATAATAACGCTGTATGCCAGGGGCTGACGCCTGCTGAGGCCCTGGATAAGCTGGAAGCCCTGTACGAAACTTCGGTAACCGCCCTTCGCGACGCGATTGCCCTTTACACTCAACAAGGCACGCTGCCGGACGTCGACGCCCGCTCCGACGGGCTGTTTGTCTACCCTGAACTGCGCGTCAGCTGGGACGGCGTTCCCCGTGGCCCCAAAAATACCCGCTCCTACGCCCGCTTTACCCACTCCGGCAGCTACACCACCACGGTGACTCGCCCCGCATTGTTCCGCGACTATCTGAACGAACAGCTGAGCCTGTTGTGTGAAGACTATGGCGTCCACATCGAGGTTGGGCCTTCTCAGCACGAGATCCCTTACCCTTACGTGCTCGACGGCCTGAACCTCGACCGCACCATGAGCGCCGGGCTGACGCGCCATTTCCCGACCACCGAGCTGTCGCAGATTGGCGATGAAACCGCCGACGGCCTGTTCCACCCGACGGAAGCCTTGCCGCTGTCGCACTTTGACGCCCGCCGCGTGGATTTCTCGCTGGCACGCCTGCGCCACTACACCGGCACGCCGGTTGAGCACTTCCAGCCTTTCGTGCTGTTCACCAACTACACCCGCTATGTGGACGAGTTCGTCCGCTGGGGCTGCCAGCAGATACTCGACCCGGACAGCCCGTACATCGCCCTCTCCTGCGCCGGTGGCACCTGGCTTACCGCCGAAACGGAAGCCCCGGAAGAAGCCATTTCTGACCTGGCGTGGAAAAAGCACCAGATGCCTGCCTGGCACCTGATCGACAAAAACGGCAGCGGCATTACGCTGATTAACATTGGCGTGGGCCCGTCAAACGCCAAAACCATCTGCGACCACCTCGCGGTGCTGCGCCCGGATGCCTGGCTGATGATTGGCCACTGCGGCGGCCTGCGCGAGAGCCAGCAGATTGGCGATTACGTGCTGGCACATGCCTACCTGCGCGATGACCACGTGCTTGACGCGGTGCTGCCGCCGGATATCCCGATTCCAAGCATCGCCGAGGTGCAGCGCGCCCTTTATGACGCCACCAAACAGGTCAGCGGCATGCCGGGGGAAGAAGTTAAGCAGCGCCTGCGTACCGGGACGGTGGTCACCACCGATGACCGAAACTGGGAGCTGCGCTATTCTGCCTCCGCGCTGCGCTTTAACCTTAGCCGCGCGGTGGCTATCGACATGGAAAGCGCCACCATTGCCGCGCAGGGTTACCGCTTCCGTGTGCCATACGGCACGCTGCTGTGCGTTTCCGACAAACCTCTTCATGGGGAAATCAAACTGCCGGGCCAGGCCAACCGCTTCTATGAAGGGGCGATTTCCGAACACCTGCAAATTGGCATTCGCGCCATTGATTTGCTTCGCGCAGAAGGCGAAAAGCTGCACTCGCGCAAGCTGCGTACCTTCAACGAGCCGCCGTTCCGTTAACAAAAATAATAAGGAAGCTGGATGCAACACACTTCATCACTTGGCGCCCTGCGTGCGCTACTCAAAGAACGCGAGCTGGATGGGATCATCGTGCCGCGTGCCGACGCCCATCAGAGCGAAGATTGTGCCGCTCATGATAATAAACTGGCGTTTATCAGCGGCTTTACCGGGTCCGCCGGGCTGGCGCTGATCCTCGCCGACCGCGCCCTGCTGTTCGTGGACGGGCGCTACCAGGTTCAGGCTCGCCATCAGGTGAACCTGCAGGAGTTCGAGATTCATCACCTGCACGAGGAGCCGCTACACCTGTGGCTGCGGGACAACCTGCCTGCGGGCAAACGCATCGCCTTCGAGCCGCTGCTGATGGTTTACAGCCAGTACGAAAGCCTGCGCACCAGCGGCTGTGACCTGGTGGCGGTGGATGACGACCCGCTCGACACGATCTGGCCAGACCGCCCTGCAGCACCCTGCGGGGAAATCAGCGCCATGCCGGAGGAAATCAGTGGCGAAAGTTCTGCCTCAAAACGCGATCGTGTGGCGCAGGCGCTACACAAAGCCGGGGCCGATTATCTGGCTCTGACGCTGCCGGACAATATCGCCTGGCTGCTGAACGTGCGCGGCTCGGATATTGCGATGAACCCGGTGCCTCACTCCTTCGCGCTGGTGAGCGCCGACGGCGGCATTGAGTGGTTTGTCGACGAGGGCAAACTGCACAATCTGGATAAAGCCCAGCTCAGCGGCATCACTCACAGCCCGATGGGTGAATTCCTCGCCCGCTGCCAGCAGGCGGCGGCAGGTAAACGTATTCTGATTGATGCTGACTCTGCGCCGGTCGCGGTGCGCTTTGCCGTCGAGCAAGGTGGCGGCAGCGTGTTGTGGGCACCCGACCCTATTACCCTTATCAAATCCAATAAGAATGAAACCGAGCTGGCGGGCTACCGCGACAGCCACGTCGAAGACGGCGTGGCCTGGGTGAATTTCCTGAGCTGGCTAACCCATGAAGTGCCGCTGCGCGAGGCCGCAGGCAACCCGGTCACCGAGCTGGAAGCCCAGGAAAAACAGCTGAGCTTCCGCCAGCAAGGTGCCACTTTTACCGAGCAGAGCTTCAGCACCATTTCCGCAGCGGGCAGCAACGCCGCAATGTGCCATTACCACTCTTCACCGGAAACGAATTTCGCCCTCACCGGCGAGCAGTTCTACCTGAATGATTCCGGCGGGCAGTATATCAACGGCACGACGGACGCCACGCGCACGCTCAGCTTTGGCGAGCTGGACGCGACCCGGCGCCTGCATTACACCGCCGTGCTGAAAGGCTTCCTGGCGCTGATCTCACTGCAGTTTCCGCAGGGGACTCAGGGCCACCAGCTCGATGCCTTTGCCCGTCGCCCGCTTTGGGAACTTGGGCTGGATTATGACCACGGCACAGGGCATGGCGTCGGCCATCGGCTGATGATCCATGAAAACCCGCACCGCATGGCGAAGAAGGTGAACCCGTGGCCGATGCTGCCGGGCAACATCATCACCATCGAGCCGGGTTATTACCTGGCGGATAGCCACGGGATCCGCATCGAAAACCAGGTCGAGGTGGTTGCCTCCCGGCCGGGCTTCTGCAAGTTCTCGTCGCTGACGCTTATCCCTATTGACCTGTCGGCGGTAGATTTTGATTTGCTGAGTACCCAGGAGATAGCCTGGCTTGATGATTACCACCGGCAGGTGCGCCAGACGCTCTCTTCGCGCGTTGGGGAAGAAACCCGTCGCTGGCTTGCTTCAGCTACGGAACCGGCCAGCGTTCAGCGACGCCGGTAACCGCTCAAGGGCCGCAGAAATGCGGCCTTTTTCATTGATTTGCTGGATTAATCGGCAGTTGAACGCATTTCACCAAAACAGCCTTTGACAACCCAGACTCACCCCGCTAGTATTCGCCCCGTTCACACGATTCCTCTGTAGTTCAGTCGGTAGAACGGCGGACTGTTAATCCGTATGTCACTGGTTCGAGTCCAGTCAGAGGAGCCATATTTAAGAAGCCTGCTTAGGAAACTAAGCAGGCTTTTTGCTTTTGTATGTGTTGAGATTAACTCAGAATAGCGTCCAGCCTTGCCAGCACTTCATTCACAATAGCCTCGGGTAGACGTTCCAGACGCTTACCATTTCTGGCCGCCATATCAATCGTTCTCGGTTGATCACAGCGAATAACACCCGTCGTTTTGGTCTCAGCATCATCCAGTGAAACGGTAAAACCGGCTGTACGGGCAAAGTTTCCTCCGCTGGTGACAGGAACAACAACGGGTAGTCGGGTCAGCTTGTTAAACGATGCCTTCGAGACGATAAGTACCGGACGCTTTCCACTTTGCTCGTGACCGGCAATTGGATCCAGTGAAACGAGCCAGATTTCCCCTCTGTCCATTTACAGGATCTCCTTGCCTACCGCAGGCGAATCAATCCATTCTCGATCCTCTTCACTCATTTCGGCGTGCGGGTCGCACTGCGCCAGCAGTTCCTCAAGCGAATAACGAGGCCGTTTCTGGGGTTCAATAATCAGGCAGCCATTATCAATGGTCATGCCCACTTCGCTGTCCGTCGACAGCTCCAACGTTTTCAGCACGGCGGGAGGAACCGCCAGCATGATAGAGCCGCCGACCTTTTTAAGGCGAGTTGTATGCATAGAGCACCTCCGAATATTATATTTTAATATAACATTCACGGTAAGGGATGCACAATTATTCATCAGATTCATTGTGATTTCCTTAGCGTAATAGTGCGTAAAGCAAGTCTTAATCCATCGAAGGGCAGATCCGGCATTTTTCAAGTAAGAAGGCCGATAATAGAAAACTGTTTCTGCGGTTCAAAGGATTATGGCGGTTTGGATAAACGAAATGCGGCGCAGCTTCCGTATTCGGGCTGCGCCGGAAGAAGATCGAAGGTGAAAAGCCCGCTTAACCTTCTTAAGCGGGCTTTTTATTCTCTAACACAACCTGGCTTTACTCCCAGACGCGTTCGGCCTTGCTGGCGTCAAACACCGGCGGTGGCCTGCGGAAACGGCGGGTCAGGAAGGTCAGGTACAGGACGCCGACCGCGGCCCACACCAGCCCGAGCGTCAGGGAAGTCACTTCCAGGTTCACCCACAGCACCGCCACCGTTGTCGCGCCGATCAGCGGCAGAATGAGGTAGTGCAGCTTCTCACGCCAGGTTTTGTTGCGGCCTTCGCGACGCCAGAAGTGGTTGAACACCGACAGGTTAACGAAGGTAAAGGCCACCAGCGCGCCGAAGTTGATCAGCGCCGTCGCCGTCACCAGGTCGAAGAACAGCGCGGACAGCGCCACGATGCCCACCATGATCACGTTCAGCGCCGGGGTGCGCCATTTAGGGTGCACGTAGCCGAAGTATTTTTCCGGGAACACGTTGTCGCGTCCCATCACGTAGAGCAAGCGTGAAACGCTGGCATGAGAGGCAAGACCGGAAGCCAGGGTATTCACGAAGGTCGTGCAGAGGAAAATCGACTGGAACAGCTTGCCGCCGACGTACAGCGCAATTTCCGGCAGCGCCGCGTCCGGGTTTTTGAAGCGACTGATGTCCGGGAAGAACAGCTGCATAAAGAACGACGCCACGATAAAGATAATGCCGCCGTAGGCTGCGGTCAGAAAAATGGCTTTAGGAATGGTGCGGGCCGCGTCGGGCGTCTCTTCCGAAAGCGTGGTGACCGCGTCAAAGCCGAGGAACGAGAAGCAGACTATCGTCGCGCCGGTAATCACCGGGATCAGGTGTGCATTTTCGCTGATAAACGGCTGCAGCGACCACACGGTCCCCACGCCCTCGCCTTTATGCAGCCCCTGCACCACCAGAATGATAAACACCACCATGATGGCGACCTGTACCAGCACAAACAGGGTGTTGAAGTTCGCCACCAGGTTAACGCTCTTCAGGTTCGCCGCCGTCAGAATGCAGACAAAGCCCACCACCCAAATCCACGGCGGGACTTCCGGGAACAGCGCCGAAAGGTAAATTTTTGCCAGCAGGACGTTAATCATCGGCAGGAACAGATAGTCCAGCAGCGACGACCAGCCCACCATAAAACCCACGTGCGGGCTAATGGCCTTTTGGGCATAGGTATAGGCTGAACCCGCCTGCGGGAACTGGCGCACCAGCTTGCCGTAGCTGATGGCGGTAAACAGCACGCCAGCCAGCGCCAGCAGATAGGACGCAGGCACGTGGCCGTCGCTGATGCCGGACACGATACCAAAGGTATCAAACACCGACATTGGCGTGAGATAGGCCAGCCCCATCACCACTACCTGCCAGAGTTTTAGAGATTTGCGCAGCTGCGGCTTACCCGCCTGCGAAGCGATGTCTACGGAGGAATTAGTCGCCATGACGATGTCCCCCCACGCGGATACAGGTTTGCGAAGCGTTCTTCGTTCGGGCAAACCTGCTTAGCCTGGGGGTTAATCGTAACTGTCGGGGAATTGTTATCGGACTCACGCACGCCGCTGGCCCGTCGTTATCAATACGGCAGCAGCGTTCGCCCTCGCCGTGCGGATATTTAAACATTTGCGTCTGCATCATCTCATTTCCTCGTCGTACACATTGTCGTTAACAGAAGACCCGTTGCCGCCTGCGCTCCGTTACGCGACTTCGGGAAATGGCAGGTTGCCCTGCAAAACGTCCGGCCTGGCTCCGCTCAGCCCGCATGATGCTACTTATTTATCAGCTTGCCCGGCCACGCTTGCTCCGCCGGGCAGGAGCCACTATCAGGCGTTTTTCAGCATCCACTCAATTTCAGTTTCCGTGATTAAACGCTCAAACTGCACCAGCTCATCGTGCTTACACGCGTGGAAAACGTGGCTGAAACGCTCGCCCAGCAGTTCGCGCAAACTATCGTTCTGAGTGAACTCCCACAGCGCGTCGCTCTGGCGAATCGGGAACGGCAGACCTTCCTGCTCCAGCCCGTTGCCCTCAACTTCTTCCTGCAGCGGCAGGTCGGTATCCAGGCCGTGTAAAATCCCGGCGAGGATCGTCGCCATCACCAGATACGGGTTGGCATCCGCTCCCGCCACGCGGTACTCCACGCGGTGGTTGTCCCTGTCACCGCACGGAATACGCAGCGCCACGGTACGATTGTTATGCCCCCATGAAGCCTGGGTCGGGACGTACATCCCCGGCTGGAAGCGGCGCCACGAGTTCACGTTCGGCGCCAGCAGCGCCATAGAAGACGGCATCAGGTGGATCATGCCCGCCAGCGCACGTTTCAGCAGCGCAGAGTCTTCGCCGTCGGCGTCCGCCAGCACGTTTTCGCCTTTGTTATTCAGCACGCTGATGTGGATATGCATCCCGCTGCCCGCATGCTCTTCGTAAGGCTTCGCCATAAAAGTGGCGTGCATCTTATGCTTCTCTGCGACAGTTCGCACCAGGCGTTTTAACGCTAACGCATCATCGCAGGCATCCAGCACGTTATCGGTGTGATGGAGGTTGATTTCGAACTGGCCTGGCGAGGCTTCTGCCACCGCGCCATCCGCCGGGATCAGCTGCAGGCGAGCCAGATCGTCGATGTCGGTCAGCACATCGGCAAAGTGGTTCAGGTTATCGACGGAATAGACCTGGCTTTGGGTATTACGGTCGTCGGTGCCCGGCGCGCAAGGCGGCTGCAGGTAGCCTTCTGCATCGCGCTGGCGATCGATTAAATAGAACTCCAGCTCTACCGCTACCACGGGGAACAGGCCGCGCTGGCGCAGTTGCTGCCAGAGTCGGTTCAGCACGTTCCGCGGCTCAACGTCAAAGGGAGCGCCATCTTCGTCCAGCATGGTTAACATCATCTGGCCGATAAACTCGGGATCTGCCGCCGACGGCGTCAGCGTTCCCGGCACCGGCACACAGCGGCGATCCGGCTCGCCCAGTTCCTGCCCAAGCCCGGCCTCTTCTACTACATTGCCGAGGATATCCATGGCAAACACCGACGCCGGGAAATAACAGCCCTTCTCTACCTTACGCAGACCGGCGATCGGAATACGTTTTCCGCGGAAGCAGCCGTTCAGGTCAGTAAGCAGGACATCGACATATTGGGTATTGGGATAACGCTCAAGAAAGGTATTCACTTCGCGTGCAAACGCGCTACTTCGTCTCTCTTCGGAATGCTGAACAAAATTCTCAACTTCTACGATATTGGTTTCCATGATTCACCGCCGTTGCGTTGGATGCCGGTCGCTGATGTCGACCGTTAAATATAATGTCCACTTATCGACAATGGTGTGAAACAAAATGTTTGTCAAATGTTAATTTAAGTTTGCAAGGACGTTACACCGCTGCTAGATTGAAAAAATATTGAACGGATACGGGCAACATGGAATCGTTTGGCAATAATTTAGTCCATTATGTGAGGTTGATCATGGTCGATATATTTGACAAGCCAGTGATTGGTGTCGTGATGTGCAGGAACAGGCTTAAGGGTCATCTGACCCAGACGTTGCAAGAAAAATACCTGAATGCCGTGTTGAACGCCGGCGGGTTACCGATAGCCCTTCCCCACGCGCTGGCAGAGCCTGAACTGCTGAATGCGCTGCTGCCAAAACTGGACGGGATCTTCCTGCCGGGCAGCCCCAGCAACGTGCAGCCGCACCTCTATGGTGAAAATGGCGATGAGCCTGACGCCGACCCAGGGCGTGATGAACTGAGCATGGCGCTTATCGCCGCCGGGCTCAAAAGGCGCATTCCCATTTTCGCCATTTGCCGGGGTTTACAGGAACTGGTTGTCGCCACAGGCGGGACTCTGTATCGTCGCCTGTGCGATCAGCCTCAGCTTCTGGAACACCGTGAAGATCCCGAGCTTCCCGTGGAGCAGCAGTACGCACCTTCACATGAAGTTCAGGTACAGGAGGGAGGATTGCTTTCGCATTTAATACCGGGTTGCAACACGTTTTGGGTTAACTCATTACATGGCCAGGGAGCGAAAACGGTGGGCCCGCTGCTGCGCGTAGAGGCAAGGTCGCAGGATGGACTGGTGGAAGCGGCAAGCGTTCACGATCATCCTTTTGCCCTCGGCGTTCAGTGGCACCCAGAATGGAACAGTAGCGAATACGCCCTGTCGCGTTTGTTGCTTGAAGGTTTTATCAACGCCTGTCAGAAGCACCTGTCTGAAAAACAGCGGCTCTGACCACTACTGTTAAGGAAATGCCAATATGAGCGATGACGGCCTGGCGCCGGGTAAACGTTTGTCAGCGATCCGCCAGCAACTGGGTCTTTCACAACGTCGTGCCGCCGAACTGTCTGGATTAACGCATAGCGCCATCAGCACCATAGAACAGGACAAAGTCAGTCCTGCCATCAGTACGCTGCAAAAGCTGCTGAAAGTCTACGGGCTGTCGCTCTCCGAGTTCTTCGCGGAACCGGAAAAACCTGATGAGCCGCAGGTGGTTATTAATTATGACGACCTGATTGAAATAGGCAGTCAGGGTGTTTCAATGAAATTAATACACAATGGGAATCCTAACCGTACGCTGGCGATGATCATTGAGACCTATCAGCCGGGCACAACCACCGGCGAGAGGATCAAACACCAGGGTGAGGAGACGGGCACGATACTGGAAGGTGAAGTGGTTCTGACCGTAAACGGGCAAACCTGGCACCTTGTTGCGGGGCAAAGCTATGCGATTAACACCAGCATGCCGCACAGCTTCAGCAACACCTCGGCAGGTATTTGCCGCATTATCAGCGCCCACACCCCCACCACGTTCTAATTATTTTCAGGCCTGAGTTTTTCAGGCCTTATTTAAACCACGTTTTTAACAGGACTCAATTCCTGGGGCTTTTTGCAGCCCAAATTTGCCTGAAGAACCCAGTAAGGCCATTTATCCGATTGAATAAAAGGAGTCATCATGGACTTTCAGCATCTTAATTACTGGCAGGAAAAAGCAAAAAATGCCTCGCCGGAAACCCGCCTGTTTATTAACGGCGAATATTGCTCTGCCAAAGACGGCGAAACATTCAGTACCGTCGATCCTTTTGCGCAACGCAATCTCGCCGAAGTCGCCCGTGGCAAAAAAGCGGACGTCGACGTTGCCGTTCGCGCTGCTCGAGATGTTTTTGAGCGTGGCGACTGGGCGCAGGCTTCCCCGGCAAAACGCAAAGCCGTGCTCGGCAAGCTGGCAGATTTAATGGAACAGCATCACGAGGAACTGGCGCTGCTGGAGACGCTCGACACCGGCAAACCTATCCGCCATAGCCTGCGTGATGATATTCCGGGCAGCGCCCGCGCCATTCGCTGGTACGCCGAAGCCATCGACAAAGTGTACGGTGAAGTCGCCACCACAGGTGTTAACGAACTTGCGCTGATTGTGCGCGAACCGGTTGGCGTGATTGCCGCCGTTGTGCCCTGGAACTTCCCGCTGCTGCTGGCCTGCTGGAAGCTCGGCCCGGCGCTGGCCGCGGGCAACAGCGTCATCCTCAAGCCTTCTGAAAAATCACCGCTGTCGGCCATTCGCCTTGCGGCGCTGGCCAAAGAAGCGGGCCTGCCGGACGGCGTGTTTAACGTCGTGACCGGGTTTGGTCACGAAGCGGGACAGGCGCTGGCTCAGCACCCGGACGTGGACGTGATTACCTTCACCGGCTCCACCCGTACCGGCAAACAGCTGCTAAAAGATGCAGGCGACAGCAACATGAAGCGCGTCTGGCTGGAAGCGGGCGGCAAAAGCGCCAATATCGTTTTCGCCGACTGCCCGGATCTGAAAAAGGCCGCCGCCACCACCGCCGCCGGTATTTTCTATAACCAGGGCCAGGTCTGCATCGCCGGTACTCGCTTGCTGTTAGAAGAAAGCATCGCCGATGAGTTTATCGCCCTGCTGAAAGAGCAGGCCAAAAACTGGCAGCCAGGCAACCCGCTGGACCCTGAAACCACGATGGGCACGCTTATCGACAGCGCCCACGCCGACAACGTCCACGGCTTTATTCGCGATGGCGAAAGCCAGGGCAAGCTGGCGCTCGACGGGCGTAACGGCAGCCACCCGGCGGCCATCGGCCCGACGATTTTCATCGACACCGCAGCGGATGCACGAGTCGGCCGGGAAGAGATCTTTGGCCCGGTGCTCGTCGTCACCCGCTTTACCTCCGAAGCTCAGGCGCTATCGCTTGCCAACGACAGCGACTACGGCCTCGGTGCCGCAGTGTGGACCCGCGATCTTTCCCGAGCCCACCGTATGAGCCGCAGCCTTAAAGCAGGTTCCGTTTTCGTCAATAACTACAATGACGGCGATATGACCGTCCCGTTTGGCGGCTACAAGCAGAGCGGCAACGGACGCGATAAGTCCCTGCATGCCCTCGAAAAATTTAGCGAACTGAAAACCATCTGGATTGCCCTGGAGCCTTCATCATGACTGAACATACCACCAGCTATTACGCGGCCAGCGCCAATCAATATGAGCCCTTCCCGCAGTTGACCGAGTCCGTAACCTGCGACGTGTGCGTGGTCGGCGGCGGCTATACCGGCCTTTCTTCTGCGCTACATCTTTCCGAAATGGGCTATGACGTGGTGCTGTTAGAGTCCGCCCGCATCGGCTTTGGCGCCAGCGGGCGCAACGGCGGGCAGCTGGTTAACTCCTACAGCCGCGATATTGATGTGATTGAGCGCCGCTATGGCCCGGAAGCGGCCAAAATGCTCGGCGACATGATGTTTGAAGGCGGAGAAATTATTCGCGAACGCATTAAGCGCTATCAGATTGACTGCGACTATCGCCCTGGCGGCCTGTTCGTTGCGATGAACCACAAGCAGTTGGAAAAGCTTGAAGAGCAGAAAGCTAACTGGGAGCGTTATGGCAATACCCAGCTGGAGCTGCTGGATGCCGGCGAAATCAAACGCGAAGTGAACAGCGATCGTTACGTGGGTGCCCTGCTCGACCACAGCGGCGGCCATATTCATCCGCTAAACCTGGCCATTGGCGAAGCTAACGCCATTCGCCTCAACGGTGGCCGCGTATTCGAACAGTCTGCGGTGACCCATATTCAGCACGGCAGCCCGGCCGTCGTCAACACGGCGAAAGGCAAGGTCACGGCGAAGTACGTGATCGTGGCCGGTAACGCCTACCTTGGCGATAAGCTCGAACCAGAGCTGGCAAAAAGTAGCATGCCGTGCGGCACCCAGGTGCTGACCACCGAGCCGTTGGGCGAAGATCTTGCCCGTTCGCTGATCCCGAAAAATTACTGTGTGGAAGACTGTAACTACCTGCTGGATTACTACCGCCTGACGGCCGACAACCGCCTGCTGTACGGCGGCGGCGTGGTCTACGGCGCGCGTGACCCGGCAGATATTGAGCGCCTGGTGATGCCTAACCTGCTGAAAACCTTCCCGCAGCTGAAAGGCGTGAAGATTGACTACAGCTGGACCGGGAACTTCCTGCTGACGCTGTCCCGCATGCCGCAGGTGGGCCGTCTGGATAACAATATTTACTACAGCCAGGGCTGCAGCGGGCACGGCGTCACCTATACCCATCTGGCTGGCCGCCTGATTGCAGAGCTGCTGCGCGGTGACGCCGAGCGCTTCAACGCCTTCGCCAACCTGCCGCACTATCCGTTCCCTGGTGGGCGCACGTTCCGTATTCCGTTTACCGCGATGGGCGCGGCTTACTACAGTCTTCGCGATCGCCTTGGGGTTTAAATAAACCCGACGCACGGAGCGATCCCTCCGTGCGTTTTTTTATTAACGGCCCAAAGCTTTATGACCACCAAAACTTCACGTTGCGGCAGATTAATTAAGGAAAATATAAGGCGGCTTAAGCTAATTTACAGTCAATAACACCCAGATATTACCAGCCAGAATTTTTGAAAGTCTTCATCAATAACCCCTGCTATTCATTAGCCCGGCGGCAACGTAGCATGCAACGCATTCACCGACGACTCGCTTATTACCCACATTGAGAGACTCATTATGATGCGTAAAATGATAACTTCCGCCCTTGCCCTTACCGTATTTACCGCCCTGACCGGCACGGTTTTAGCCGCCACTGAAGTTCAGCAGGCAAGCGCCGGGCAAAGCATAGGCTCCATTTCAACCAGCGGCGCAACTACGCTTGACCAGGCTATTAATCAGCTTTCCGACAAAGCTGATAAGGCCGGAGCAACCTCTTTTAAAGTGACCTCCGCAGGCGGGCAAAATAAGCTCTTCGCCACGGCAGAATTATTCAAATAAAGAAAAGCTCGCACATGGCGAGCTTTTCTTTTTCTTACTGATAATTACAGTCGCCCGGACTCCGTAGCGGCTGCATTTATTTGTACCGGCATACCGGAACGGCGATTCAACGCCTCGCTGACGACGGCAGCATGCACATCCGACGCCTGAGTTTCGCTGCGCAATATCGTGGTCATCGGCAGCGGGACTTTTTTGTCGGACTCAAACTCCGCGCGATTACGCGACAGCGGCTCGTGAACCTCTAACCAGCGCTTGCCGTCCGGCTCTGTGGTGGCTTTCACCGGCTGGTCAATCAGCTGTACGCGAGTCCCGACCGGCACGTTATCGAACAGGAATTTAATGTCGTCGTTGCGCAGGCGGATACAGCCCTGGCTGACGCGCAGGCCGATGCCAAAGTTGGCGTTAGTGCCGTGAATGGCGTACAGCTTGCCGATGTAAATGGCATACAGGCCCATCGGGTTATCCGGCCCCGGCGGCACAAAAGCAGGCAGCGTTTTGCCTTCTTTGGCGTACTCGCGGCGGGTGTTCGGGGTTGGCGTCCAGGCCGGGGCGTCCTGCTTGCGCTCCACGCGAGTTACCCAGTTGCGCGGCGTTTCACGCCCGGCCTGACCGATGCCGATCGGCAGGATTTCAACCGTGTTGCTGTCCTTTGGATAATAGTAGAGGCGCATTTCCGCCACGTTCACCACAATCCCTTCACGCACGGTGTCAGGCAAAATAACCTGCTGCGGAATAACCAATTGCGTGCCGACTTTGGGCAGGAACGGATCGACGCCCGGATTAGCCTCCAGCATATTGCTGAAGCCCTGCCCGTACTGAGCGGCAAAATGTTCCAGCGGCTCCTTGTTGCCCTCCGGCACGGTTACCGTGATCGGTGCGCCAACCAGGCGACTGCCTTCCGGCGGCAAAGGATAAGTTACGGCCATCGCGCTTTGCGTGACCGCCGCCAGAGCAAAAGCCAGCGTGGAGAAACGAATCATAATTTCCCTGTTAGTTAACATGACGTGAATACGTTAAGCATAACCGCCCCGAGAAAATTCTGTAAGGATCGGCGGTGAATATGTTTACAAATTGAACGGTCGGGTTGCGACCGCTGGCTTCAGAGGGCATGATGTCCTCTTGTTTTTAAAGGAGACGTTATGCAGGAATTGATATCCGCCCTCGAGCAATACGGTATTCAACCCAACCACACCACTTCCCTGATCGTCATTTTCGGCATCATTTTTCTGACCGCGCTGGTCGTGCATTTTATTCTGCACGGCATTGTACTGCGGGCCTTTGAGAAGCGGGCGCAGTCCAGCTCCAGCCTCTCGCTGCAGATAATCACCCAGAACAAGCTGTTTCACCGGCTGGCGTTTCTGCTGCAGGGCATCATCGTTAACGTTCAGGCTGTGTTATGGCTGCAAAAAGGCAGCGACGCGGCGACCATTCTGACCACCTGCGCCCAGCTGTGGGTGATGCTCTACGCGCTGATGTCCTTCTTCTCCCTGCTGGATGTGATTTTCGGCCTGTCGGGTAAATTCTCTTTCGCTTCTCAACTGCCGCTGAAGGGTATTTTCCAGGGCGTGAAGCTGCTGGCCGCGATTGTCGTCGGCATCATGATGGTTTCGCTGCTGATTGGGAAATCCCCGGCAATATTGATAAGCGGCCTCGGCGCGATGGCCGCCGTGCTGATGTTGGTGTTTAAAGATCCGATTCTTGGCCTGGTGGCCGGGATCCAGCTCTCTGCCAACAGCATGCTGAAGATGGGCGACTGGCTGGAAATGCCTAAATACGGCGCGGACGGCGCGGTGATCGACATCGGCCTGACGACGGTGAAAGTCCGCAACTGGGACAATACCATTACCACCATCCCAACCTACGCCCTGGTGTCTGACGCCTTTAAAAACTGGAGCGGGATGTCGGCCTCCGGCGGGCGACGCATTAAGCGCAGCGTGAACATTGACACTACCAGCATTCGTTTTCTGTCGCAGGACGAGCAGGAGAAACTCCTTAAGGCGAAGCTGCTGCAACCGTATATGGCAGAGCGCGGGAAAGAGATCAGCGAATATAACCAGCAGCACGCCGACGACTCGGTGCTGAACCAGCGCAAAATGACCAACGTCGGCACCTTCCGGGCTTACCTGAATGAGTACCTGCGTAGCCACCCGCGAATTCGCAAAGACATGACCCTGATGGTGCGCCAGCTTGCCCCTGAAAGCGAAGGGCTGCCGGTGGAAATTTATGCCTTCACCAACACCGTGGTGTGGGCGGAGTATGAAAGCATCCAGGCCGATATCTTCGACCACATTTTTGCCGTGGTGGACGAGTTTGGGCTGCGTATTCACCAGACGCCAACCGGCAACGACATGCGTGCCATTGCCGGGGCTTTCGATCGCTAAACGGCGCTTTCTTCTGGCACCGTAAGCGGTTCTTTCGGCGGTCGTGGGTATTTTTTCAGCCAGCGACCGCTGATCATTCGCCAGTAGAAGCACGCGCCGCGCACCGCCCAGTCGCCGAACATCCCCAGCCAGACGCCCACCACGCCCATCCCGAGCACAATCCCCAGCGTGTAACCGGCGATAACACGGCAACCCCACATTCCCGCCATCGACACCCACATCGCGTAGCGGGCATCGCGCGCGCCCTTCAGCCCGGCCGGCAGCACCCAGGACGCGGCCCAGATAGGCATAAACGCGGCGTTCATCCACAGCAGGACTTTAACGACTTCTTTGACGTCATCTTCACTGGTATAGAACGAGGCGAACAGCCCGGCGAACGGCGCGGTTCCCCAGGCAATGACCGTCAGGCCAATCGTGGCGAGCCAGAACGTGTGGCGCAGCTGGCGCTCGGCCTGGCCGATTTGCCCTTTTCCAAGCCGCCTGCCGACGATTATTGTTGACGCCGACCCGAGGGCGTTGCCCGGCAGGTTAATCAGCGAGGCCACGGAGAAGGCAATAAAGTTCCCGGCAATGACGTTGGTGCCCATCCCGGCGACGAACATTTGCGTCAGCAGCTTGCCGCCGTTGAACAGCACCGACTCGACGCTGGCCGGGATACCGATGCCGAGCACTTCCCATAAAATGCCCCAGTTGAGCGGCGTGAAGTAGCTTTTCAGCGAAATGCGTAGCGCCGGATTAAAGCCAATCATCAGCACGAAAATAATACCCGCCGCGCCGATATAGCGGGAAATGGTCAGCCCCAGGCCTGCGCCGACAAAGCCCAGCCCGCCCCAGCCGAAGATGCCGTAGATAAGAATGCTGCTGATGATGATATTGAGGATGTTCATGCCGCCGTTAATCAGCAGCGGGATTTTGGTGTTCCCCGCCCCGCGCAGCGCACCGCTGCCGATAAGCGCGATGGCCGCCGCCGGGTAACTCCAGACGGTGGTTTGCAGGTAGGAAAGCGCGAGACCTTTTACTTCTGGCGTGGCGTTCCCGGCGATGACATCGATGATATGCGTGCCCGCCAGGTGAATGCCTGCGGCCATAATAAACGACACGATGGTCATCAGGATCAGCGACTGCCTGGCCGCCGCCCTCGCCCGCTCCGGATCCAGCCTGCCGAAGCTGAACGCCACCACCACCGTGGTGCCAAGGTCGATAGCGGCGAAGAACGCCATAATAACCATATTAAAGCTGTCGGCGAGCCCCACGCCCGCCATCGCCTCTTTCCCTAACCAGCTGACGAGGAAGGTACTGAGTACGCCCATCAGCAGCACGCAGGTGTTTTCGAGGAAGATAGGCACCGCCAGCGGCGTTATCTCTCGCCAGAACAGCACCCGATAACTCTTACGTTTGGCGTACCACGGCGTTTTCGCCACGGTCTGGCGAAGGACTGCATGTAAGTTCAAGCGAGGACCTGCAAGGAAAGATAAAACGGCATTTCAAATAATGGGCGACAAATCGTTATCCTGCAAAGGATTTTTTTGTCTCTGATTGCCTGAAAAGGCAACAAGATGTTGATAGTTTCTGCAAACGCACCGCACCGTGAGATTTTGCCTTTGACAAGCCCCTGAGCCGCCGCTAATATTCGCCCCGTTCACACGATTCCTCTGTAGTTCAGTCGGTAGAACGGCGGACTGTTAATCCGTATGTCACTGGTTCGAGTCCAGTCAGAGGAGCCATATTTGAGAAGCCCGCTTAAGGAAACTTAAGCGGGCTTTTTGCTTTTGATGGTTCAGGAAAAAGCGCTACCTGCTGCCACCAAGCTCGGCGATCACCCGGATTCTTATGCTCTCAAATCTTTTATCAGGTTAGGGTTACGCTGCAATAATGACAGGAGCTTTAAGGCCGTGCCGTTTGGCTGGCGTCGCCCCAACTCCCAACTCTGCACCAGCGCAACCGAAGTCCCGACCGCATCAGCAAATTCGGCACGATTGATACCCAAACTCTCGCGTAATGCTTTAACGTCAATCATGAGGTCTGTTCTGCGGCTGGCAATGGCATTACGCTGATAATCGCCAGGCGGTTTTGGTAGTTATCATCATCTCCCCAAAGCCACTCTGTTACCTGCCCTATCTGCTCAGGCGTTTCTATCTGGCGCAGCTCGCAAGAGATCATGTCATACCCATACACGAATTTATTTGCCGCCAGCGCTTCATACAGCCGCGTTAACCAAAAGTTTTGCCCCTGCTGCGTCTGGTGGCGGTCAGTTATCACCACATTGTAATTTTTCAGCAAATACAAGGTAAACACTTTACCGGCCAGTCCCTGCAACGCAGCATTGTGCACTGGGTTTGGTGTACGCCATACCAGAATCTGCGTCACGGGCAAATGGTTCAGGAAGGCATCCGGCTGGATTATTACGCGGTTGTAATAGACCACCTCGCGCAACAGATGGTTGATAACCACTAGCTCGAAATGCTCAAAAGGAACGGCAGGCAATCGGTTATCAATACGCACAAGCTGATAGCCTGGCGGCAGAGAAATAGCCGCAAGTTCGATTGGCGTCATGGTCGGCACATTGACGATTGCCTCAAAGAGCTCCTCATTGCTGATACGCATGTTGAGTTGGGCAAACGTTTGTTGCACTTCTGACGGCTTGAACAATTGTTTTGGCATTGTCTTTTCCCTGTTGATTTAAAGAACACCTTATCATGTACCCTGTACGCGGCTCAACTGCCCTCATGAGACAAAATGCCGTCAGGCGAATCCATAACAGCGCTGCTGTAGTGCGAACGAGTGATATTTAAGAAGTCAACTGAAAGAAACTTAAGCGGACTTTTGCTTTTGATTCTTTGCTTCTGCTTTGAGCGAACTGCGGATGTTGTGCTTTAGCGCTAACGGTTCAATCTTTGGAAGTCAGCCCGATTCAGTTCGGATCATTTCTCTTAGACAATGCTAAGGTTAAGCCTCCCTAAAGTATCTGTGCAGGTGTCAAAGTGAGCATTTCAGCGATACATGAATGGCGTATGAATGATTTTCTGATTAGTACAGACAGTACAAAGTTGGACATACAGGCTGTGCATCAGTATTTGACAAGATCCACATGGGCAAAAGGTATCGATCTGGAAACTGTCACCACTTCAGCAGCGAACAGCCTTAACTTTGGCATTTATCATAATGAATCCCTGGCAGGATTTGCACGTCTGATAACGGATTATGCTACTTTCGCGTATCTTTGTGATGTGTATGTACTTGAGGAATACCAGGGCGACGGGTTGGGAAGATGGCTTATGGAATGTATTCATAGCCACCCGGTGTTTGAAAAGCTTCGCAGGGTCTTGTTATTCACAACAACTGCGCCCTGGCTTTATGAAAAATTTGGCTATGAACCGGTGAATAAGAAAAATTACGCGTGGGCTATTACCCGGCCTGATATCTATAACAATAGATAAAAGCAAACATAAAAAGCATTTCACTCTGCCCGGCATCAGTTCTTTTGAGTGTACAAGGTCCGTCTTTGGCGGCGGTGTATCGTAAAGCTGGGCTGGCGTCTTTTACGCTGGCAAATGCGTTAAAGCGCGCTGGCCTAAAGGGGAAAGGCTTATTGCCGATGCGTTAGGCGTTGCCCCTGAGCAAACCTGGCTGTCGGCCAACGTAAGACTAAAGAGCAGTAAAACTGTCGCCACCCGCCAACCGCCGGTGGCGAATACTTGCTATAAATCCAACGCCCACTCATCTCCCCCAAGCACCTTACCGTTGACCTGGATCTCGATCTGCTGCACGCCGGAGTAATACTGGCGGGTGGTGATTTTCTTCACCGCGTGCTTTTTCTCTATGGTAACTGAGCCTCCGGCCGGGAGTTCGAACGCGCGGAGCTTGAAGACCTTCGGGGCGGTGCTGCCGTTGGCTTTCATAAAGTGCAGTACGTAATCGACCACGATATTTTGTGGAGCATCGCTGGTTGAGCGCAGGCTGACCTTAAATTCCAGGTTTCCGCCGAGGGCGATGGCTTTTTGCCTGATGGAGAAGGCATCCAACGCGACGTCCGCGCCATGCTGCACGCCGATCAGCGCCAGCGCATCCGGGTGACCGTTCTTAATTAAGGTGCGCAGCGAGTGGCGGGTTATCCACGCGACTTTTTTTACCTCTTCACTGCCGGACTGTTTCGCCTGCTGCTGCCAGCTTTGCAGGAGCTGAATTACGTAGTCCGGGTGATCTTTGGTGATGTCGTTCAGGTGGTTGGCCACGCTTTTTCGGACGTACAGCTCCGGGTCGAACTTCAGGGCATCCAGAATCGCGCGTGTTCCCGCCGGGTCTTTGATAAACAGATGCAGCTTTTCGCCCCACGGCACGCGCGGGCGTGTGCCTTCCGAAGCCCAGCGGCGAAGGTCCACGCTTTCGTCCCGCGCACATTTGAGCAGAAAGCGCATGGTTGCGTCAGGATCCTGCTTGATAAAAGGCCTCACCGCCCATTCGGCGGTAAAACAAACGGTGACCACTTTCAGGGCTTCGAGGGAAATTTCTGGCTGGTCCAGGCCATAAACCTGAATAAACTCCGCGAAGGGCCAAACGGCAAAACCGCGAAGCTTATTCTCTTTTAATACCGAAACCACCACGCCCAGTGCCGCCGGGTAGTCCTGCGGCAGCTCGGCCGCCAGCGCGTCGCGGATGGTCTGGACCCTGGCCTTCATCTCCAGCTTATCCAGCTTCTCTGCTTTTTTTAGAAAGGCATCGACGTTAAAGGCGGGATAGTGCTGCGCGATTAAGTTCGCAATGTCCTGCAAAAGCGCATGATTAAAAGCATGCTTAAACGCGTTCTGATTTTCGACGGACTCACTCACAGCCCTACTCCCTTGCGGATGATGTATTGCCGGAGTCTATCACCGTTTTTTCCCGGTTTTTTAGCCGTTTGCTACATAAATTTTGCTAGCCAATGCGCCCTGGATGGGTCAGCACCTGGCGGAATTTCTCTATGTCGCAAATCACGTACTCATGGGCCACTTTCTGAATGTACTGCTCTTCTATCAGTTGATTAATGACGCGGCGGTAGGTTCTTTCGGAGCAGCCAAAACGTTCGGCCTCGCGGGACACCTGCGAGAAGTCCACCAGCGGCTTGTTCTGCTGATGGCGTTCATACAGGTCGGCCACGATGTTAAACACCAGCGGCTGCAGGAAGCGTTCCATGGTTCTCGCCATTCCGCGCTGGTAGCTGGTGGAAAGCAGCTGGCTGAGCCAGACGCCGACTTCCGCGTGGCTGGTCAGGATGGTGTCCATCATCGCCAGCGGGATGACTTTTACCGCCATGGTGTCGTGGGCCACGACCGAGAACTGGCTCGGCGTGTGGGTCAGATATTCAATTTCGCCGATGATGGTATCGCTGACGAAGTGCTGCCCCAGGCTGAACGCTTTCCCGTTTTCGGCGTTGTAGTGCATGGTGTACTCGCCGAGTGTTATCCAGTAAAGCGCTTTGATCTCTTCGCCCTGGCGCAGAATAAATTCGTCGGGGCCGATCTCTTTGGTTTTAAGCGGCGCGGCGTACACGGCATCGCGCAGGATCTGGTGCCCGCGCTGAGCGAACTGCTGAATAATATTCATGGTGTTGTCGCTCTCCGGCAGGGCTGCCACGCAGCAAAATAAGGTCACTAACTCGTCAAGTATTGCCTGTTTCACCAGACTCTGCGGCAAAAAAGGCGGCTGAGATTAACTATCGTCCCTCGGTATTGTCAATACTCCGCGTTTTACTCATCCCTTGCCAGCCCTGGCGTTTCTCTTTTCTTGCCAGGGCAAAAATCAATTTTGTGATCGCCGTCAGTCCGGTCGGACATTTGCCTTTTTCTGCAAGCGACGGGGTTTCTATCTTAGCGGCATGAAACCAGCCAGGAGATCGTCTGATGACGCCACATATTAACGCAAACCCAGGCGACTTTGCCGAAACCGTGATCATGCCCGGCGACCCGCTGCGCGCGCAGTACATCGCGCAGACTTATTTAACCGACGCAAAGCGCGTGTGCGATACCCGCAATATGTTCGGCTTTACCGGCTACTACAAGGGCAAGCGCCTTTCCGTGATGGCGCACGGGATGGGCATTCCGTCCGTTTCGATTTACGTCCATGAATTGATCAACGCGTTTGGCGTTAAGCAGCTTATTCGCATCGGCACCTGTGGCGCGGTGGATGAAAGCGTGGATATGCGCCACGTGATTGTCGCCACCGGCGCGGGGACGTCCTCTTCGGTAAACCGCGACCGCTTTGGCGGCTATGACTACGCGGCCGTGCCGGACTTTGACCTGCTGCGCCGCTGCTGGATAGCGGCTGAGCAAAATAATATTCCGACCCAGTTCGGCAACACCTTCACCAACGACCTGCTGTACGACAAACCCGAAGGCATGCTCCCTGCCCTCAAAAAGATGAACATCCTTGCGGTGGAAATGGAAACCTCGGCGCTGTTCACTATCGCCGCGCAGTACCGCGCCAAAGCCCTGAGCCTGCTAACGGCCTGCGTAAGCAGCGTTACGGGTGAAGAGCCGACGGCAGAAGAACTCCAAAACACGTTAGACAAAATGATTGAGCTCGCTTTAGAAACCGCAATTCTCTGCGATTGATTTCTCCCATAAGGGTTCTCCGATGACAAACTCTACACACCAGCCGGCCTCTGGCGGCATAAAAGTTGAATCAAACGGCGTCAATGCCGTGCCCGAAGCTGAACGTTACGGCAAACCTTCGGGGCTGTTCCCGATTTGGTTCTCCTGGAACGTCTCCATTCTGGGGATGACCTACGGGATTTACGTTTACTCGCTGGGCCTGAGCGTCTGGCAGTCTATCACCGCCGGGATTCTCGGCTACCTGCTTTCCTGCTGCCTGGTCGGCGTGCTGGCGGTGGGCGGGCCAAGAACCGGCCTGCCGACGCTGACCCAGACCCGTTTCTGCTTCGGCTATCATGGCAATAAATTCCCGACGCTGTTTGCCTATATCTCCAACATGGGCTGGAAAATCACCATTATTACCCTCGCCTCGTCCACCGGCGCGGCGCTGTTTGCCAAACTCTGGCCCGCGGCGTTTGCGCTGGCGGACGGCAAACCAACGCTGGTCTGCATTCTCGGCTGGTTTATCGTCAGCCTGGCGCTGACCATGTCGGTCGCCATTTATGGCCACCAGCTGATCATGAAGGTCGAGAAATACATCGCGTGGCTGACCGGGTTTATGAGCATCATTTTTATCTTCCTGATGCTGCCGCACATTCACTGGGAAAAGCTGGGCCAGAGCGCCGCGCACGGCGACCTGCTGACCTGGATCGGCGGCGTGGTGATGGCGATGACCATGGTGGGCCTGGGCTTCCTGAACTACGGCGGCGACTTCGCGCGCTATCTGCCGAAGAAAACGCAGGCCTCAAAAGTTATTTTTTGGACGACAACGGGGATTTCCCTGCCGGTAAGCATTCTGCTGGTGTTAGGCGCTTTTCTGGCCGACAGTAACCCGGAGCTGGGCGCAGCTGCCGCGCAGTCACCTATCGCCTCGCTGACTAACCTGCTGCCGTTCTGGTTCTACGTGCCGTTTTCCATCGTGATTATCGTTTCGCTGCTGGCGGCTGCGATTACCGGCGTGTACAGTTCCGGCCTGGCATTACTGGCGCTGGGCATTCCCGCCAGCCGCGCCACGACCACCACGCTGAACGCGGCCATCATAGGCTTCGGCGCGTTCTACCTGATGTTTATTTCTGACTCGTTCCTCGCGACCTTCCAGTCATTCCTGGCCTCTATCTCAGTGGTGATTGGCTCCGCCGGGGCGATTCAGCTGATCGACTTCCTGCGCCAGAAGCGTCTGGGCTGGGATGTGGCGATGGCGAACAAGGCGGGTTTTGGTGGCAGAGATGGCCGCTGGACGGCGCTGCTTTCGCTGGGCGTGGCAACGTTTGTGGGCCTGGGCACGATTACCTCGGGCGACCCGTATATCGCGCATGTGGTCGGTTTCCTGCTGACGGAAGAGACCCGCCATAGCGTCTTTGCCACCGCGAACCTGGGTGTGATTGTCTCGATGCTGACCGGCGGCGTGATGTATTCGCTGCTGACCTTCGGCCTGAAGATTGAGCTGCCGGGGATCTCATCTGCGCCAGCGGCTGTAACCTTGCAGGGCAAGGCTCAAAAAGCTTTGTAAGCCTAAAAACGGACCCGCTAAGCGGGTCTGTTACTTTCCCAGTCCTGTAAAAAATCTATCAGCGCACGCACCTTCGCCGGAACGTGCCGGGTATTTGGGTAAACCGCATAAATCCCCTGGGAGGGGAAACGATATTCAGGCAGTACGTACTGAAGTTCACCGCGTTCTATCGCGTTTCGCACCAGCCATTCGGGCAGTAAACCCACGCCGCAGCCCTGCACCACAAAGGCCATTAGCGCTGCCGCCGTGTCGGTCATAAAGCGTGCTGGCCCGGTAATCGTCAGGTCTCGCGTTTCCTGGTCACGCCCAATAACCTGCCATTCTCTCGGCGTTGGCAGCCGACGATGAATAACCCATTCCGCTTCGGCCAGGGCTTCCAGACTGCCGATCGGGTTACGTTCGATCCACTGCGGGGCGGCAACTGCCACAATCTCAAAGCGCTCTATCAGCGCGGCGCGGTAAGAGGAATCCACCAGCTTGCCGAGGCGGATAGCAACGTCAAACTGCCCGGAAATCAGGTTAACCGGCGCAGAAGAGGACTCGTGCCGGATAGTCAGCCCGGGATGCAGCCTGCCGAAGGCGCTCAGGGCGGGAATGACCTTTGCCTGGCCGTATTCCGGCGTCGTCGAAATACTCAGCTCGCCCGAAAATCCTCCGTGGTGCCCCTGAACGTCTTCAACCAGCGCTTCGCTTTCTCTTAAGAGCTGTAAAGCACGCTGGTAAAACACCTCGCCCGCCTGGGTTAACGCCACGCGGCGCGTGGAGCGCACGAGAAGCGAAACGCCAAGCTCCGCCTCAAGCTGGCGAACGTTAAAGCTTATCACCGCCTTAGTTTGCTGCGCTGATTGCGCCGCGGCGGTAAAGCCCCCCGCCTCCACCACGGCCACAAACTGCGCCACTCGCTGTAAGTTCAGCATGCTAATTCGCCTGATTATCAAATTATTTTTGACAGTGTATCAGCCGCAACAGGATTTATCCGCCCGGCCGAACCTGCTGAAATCACCTTTTCTTTTTCACGAGAACCGTCATGCCTTACCGCTACAGGGTTGCTGCCGTTTATCTGCTCGGCTTTTTTCTCGACCTGATCAATATGTTTATCTCCAACGTCGCCTGGCCTGAAATGGGCAGGGAGCTTAATGCGCCGGTCACCGAACTGGCGTGGATAAGCCACGGCTATCTTTGCGGCCTGACGCTGGTTATTCCCTGCAGCGCATGGCTAACGCAGCGCCTGGGCGCCAAACGCCTGATTATGCTTTCACTTGCGCTATTTACGCTGGGTACGCTGGCATCCGGCCTCGCGTCCGGCCTCGAGGCGCTGGTCGCCGCGCGTATTCTGCAGGGCGTTGGCGGCGGGCTGCTTATCCCCGTTGGCCAGGCGCTGACCTGGCAGCTTTTTGCGGTGCACGAGCGGGCCAGACTTTCATCAGCCATTATGCTGGTGGCGCTGCTGGCTCCGGCGCTTTCGCCAACGGTGGGCGGCCTGCTGGTGGAGTCTTTCGGCTGGCGCTGGATATTTTTGTCGAGCCTGCCGCTGGCGCTGCTAACGTTAGTGCTCGCCGGGCTGTGGCTAAAACCCACCGGGCAACAAACTCCCCGCAGGCCGCTGGACGTCAAAGGGCTGATACTGGGATCTGCCGGACTGTTTGCTATTTTGTTGGGCGTCACCCAGGCCGGAAATCCGGCGGCACATTTATCGGCGCTGCTGTTACTGGCCTCCGGCACGCTTATTCTGTGGCTGTTCGTTCGCCGGAACGGCAGGCACCCTTATCCTCTATTCAGCCTACCGCTGCTGGCAGACCCGTTGCTGCGCTACGCGATGTTCGTTTACCAATGCATTCCGGGCATTTTTATGGGCACCAGCCTGGTCAGCATCGTCTATCTGCAAACTCAGCTGAGCCTGTCCGCCACCCAAACCGGCATGCTGATGCTACCCTGGGCGCTGGCCTCTTTTGTCGCAATTTCGTTTACCGGCAAGATGTTTAACCGCCTCGGCCCTCGCCCGCTGATTACTGCCGGAGGCTTACTTCAGGCTGCAGGGATCCTGCTGCTGGCGCAGGTCAGTTCCGGCGAGCAAACTCCGCTGCTGGTGGGGGCTTATATTCTGATGGGCCTGGGCGGGAGCCTTTCCAGCAGCACGGCGCAGAGCACCGCTTTTATCTCCATAGCTTCTGAGGCAATGCCCGAAGCCAGCGCGCTGTGGAACATTAATCGCCAGCTAAGCTTTTGCTTTGGCGTGGCGCTGCTGAGCCTGCTGCTGGCCGTATTACAGGGGTTGATGCCCGCCCCTCGCGCTTACCTTTTTACTTTTAGCCTTGCCGCCGCCGGGACGCTTGCCCCGCTGGCTTATCATCTGCGGCTGAATAATCAGCACATTAAAAATCAACTTATCCAAAAGGAGCACTGAGCGATGAATATCTGGTTTAAAGAGGTGATCGACGCCCACGTTGCCATTGAGCATTGGCTTGGCGCGGGCCAGGGCGAGCTGGAGGCGCTTTTGGCACGCTTTTCTGACGATTATTCGATGATCGCGTTGAGCGGTACAAAGCTGGATTACCCGGCGCTTTGCGGCTTTTTCAGCGCCAGCGGCGGCAGCCGTGAAGGGCTGGCAATTGAAGTCGATAGCCTTACTCTGCTGGACGAATGGCAGTACGGTGCCGCCGTGCTTTACCGCGAGACGCAGACCCTGAACGGCTCGACTACCGGGCGCTGGTCTACCGTTATCTTCCGTCGTGAAGGTGAACAGGTGCTGTGGCGTCACTTGCAGGAAACCGGGCAGGCATAGATTACCCGGCGGAGACGGCATAGGCCGTCTTCCTGCCCGAATAGCTTTAGAGCGCAATTTTAAAGTGAGAGCCGTCCGGTAGCTCAACATCCAGCTGAACCTTGCCGCCCGCCGCTTCGACGTAGCGTTTGAGTGAAGATAGCTTGATATCACGTCCTTTTTTTTCCATTTCGGCAACGGTCGGCTGCTTCACGCCCAGCTTTTGCGCCATCTCGTTCTGCGTTTTCCTTACCCGATCGCGTAGCTCAGCCAGATGGATATTCAGCAGCATTTCATCGGCCATGGCCTGCGCGGCGGCGACAACTTCTGGTTTTTCCGTGGCAAGTAGCTCTTCTAGTGTTCGACCCATTCTATCTGCTCCTTTTCCGTTAACTGTTTAAGGTGAGCTGCAAATTCCTTATCGGCCCGAGGAATCATGACATCATAAAATCGTTTCTCGTTTCCGGCCTTATTGCCAGCACACAGCAGGATGGCGCAACGTCTTATATCAAAAGCGAAAAATAGCCTTAATGGTTCGCCTCTGCACTGAACGCGCAGCTCTTTCATGTTGGCGTATTGCGAACCTCTCACCGTGTCTGCGTAAGGCCTGCTTAGTAAAGGTCCTCTGCTCTTCAGCAACACCATTGATGCGATGACGCTGGCTTTGATTGCATCATCCGATGCCGTAAACCAGGCATCAAACGTATCCGTCATTTTTATCGACCACATACGACATCCTTTTCACTATAGGTTAAATACTATATAGGCACAAGACTATATCGGGGAGTATCTGTGTAAAAATGAAGCGGAACATGGCTCTGATTCAGAATGACCGAGCGGCCTTCAGGTATTTTTTGACGTATACGGGATGTTGCAGAGCGGATGGGAACTAACTCGCAGATAAAAAAATGGGCGAGATAACCTCGCCCATTTTGAGTACAGCTTAAGCTTTTACGCGGCTGGCGATAATGTCGTCGGCCACGTTGCGCGGCGCTTCAGCATAGTGATGGAACTCCATGCTGTAGGTCGCCCTGCCCTGAGACATAGACCGCAGCGTGGTGGAGTAGCCAAACATCTCCGCCAGCGGAACATCGGCCCGGATTATCTGGCTGCCAAAACGTTCTTCCATGCCCTGCAACATGCCGCGACGGGAAGAGAGATCGCCCATGATGTTACCGGCGTAATCTTCTGGCGTTTCCACCTCAACGTGCATGATCGGCTCCAGAATAGCCGGATCTGCCTTGCGTACGGCGTCCTTGAAGCCAAAGATCGCCGCCATTCTGAACGCCATTTCCGAAGAGTCGACGTCATGGTAAGAGCCAAAGGTCAGCGTGGCTTTGATGTCCACCACCGGGTAGCCGGCCAGCACGCCGGTGTTCATGGCTTCGCGCAGGCCTTTCTCCACGGAAGGAATGTACTCGCGCGGGACCACGCCCCCTTTGGTCGCATCTTCAAACACAAACCCTTTCCCCGGCTCCTGCGGCTCAAGCGTCAGCACCACGTGACCGTACTGCCCTTTACCGCCGGACTGGCGCACAAATTTACCTTCAACATCTTTCACCGCCTTGCGGATCGTTTCACGATAGGTAACCTGAGGCCGACCGATGTTCGCCTCCACGCCAAACTCGCGCTTCATGCGGTCCACGATGATCTCCAGATGGAGTTCGCCCATGCCGGAAATAATCGTCTGGCCGGATTCCTCGTCCGTATGCAGTCGGAAAGAGGGATCTTCTGCCGCCAGCCGCTGCAGTGCGATACCCATTTTTTCCTGATCGGCCTTGGTCTTCGGCTCGATAGCGAGTGAAATTACCGGTTCTGGAAACTCCATACGCTCAAGGGTTATCACCGCATTCGGGTCGGTTAGCGTATCGCCCGTGGTAACGTCTTTCAGCCCTACGCAGGCCGCGATATCACCGGCGCGAAGTTCGTCTACCTCATGTCTGTCGTTCGCGTGCATTTGCACGATGCGGCCAATACGCTCTTTTTTGCCTTTTACCGGGTTATAAACCGAATCGCCTTTACGCAGCACGCCGGAATAAACACGGATAAAGGTCAGTTGGCCAACGTAAGGATCGGTCATCAGCTTGAAAGCCAGCGCCGAGAACGGTTCGTCGTCGTTGGCATGGCGTTCAATCGTCTGGCCCTTTTCGTCCACGCCCTGAATAGAAGGAATGTCGAGCGGGGAAGGCATCAGCTCAACAACCGCATCCAGCATGCGCTGTACGCCTTTGTTTTTGAACGCGCTGCCGCACAGCATAGGCTGTATTTCCCCGGAGATGGTACGGGCACGCAGGCCGGTAACGATCTCCGCCTCGCTCAGCTCGCCGGTTTCCAGGTATTTGTCCATTAGCTCATCGTTGGCCTCCGCCGCAGCGGACACCATTTTTTCCCGCCATTGTTGTGCGGTTTGCAGCAGATCTTCAGGCACCGGCGCATAGCTGAACGTCATACCCTGGGTTGCGTCGTCCCACAAAATGGCGCGCATTTTGATCAGATCCACCACGCCGGTGAAGCGTTCCTCCGCACCAACGGGGATCACAATCGGCACCGGGTTAGCCTTCAGGCGATCAATCATCATCTGCACCACGCGGAAGAAATCGGCTCCCGGACGGTCCATTTTGTTAACGAAGGCCAGCCGCGGTACGCGGTATTTATTCGCCTGTCGCCACACGGTTTCGGACTGAGGCTGCACGCCGCCCACGGAGTCATAAACCATTACGGCGCCGTCGAGTACGCGCATGGAGCGCTCCACCTCAATGGTGAAGTCCACGTGTCCCGGCGTGTCGATGATGTTGATACGGTGCGGTTCAAAACCGCGATCCATACCCGGCCAGAAGCAGCTCACCGCGGCGGACGTAATGGTAATGCCGCGCTCTTGCTCCTGAGCCATCCAGTCTGTCGTTGCTGCGCCATCGTGAACTTCGCCCAGTTTGTGGCTCATGCCGGTGTAAAACAAAATACGTTCGGTCGTAGTTGTTTTACCGGCATCAATGTGGGCGGAAATACCAATGTTGCGATAGCGTTCGAGAGGGATGGGTCGGGGCATGATGTGTCCTTAGTCTTTTTGACTGTTAAGCGACGGCCAGGATGGCCGCCCAATTTGTTCGCCATCATCATAGTACAACTGTACGAGTATATTCGAACAATTTGAGCTATCGTTAATCTCGATACAGTCGAAGTCCGGCAAGTTTGTTATAGTAGCCGGCCGCCGTGCCGTAACCGCCGATACAGGAAGAGTATGATCGCCAACCATCCCGAACGAGAACAAATCCGCCTTGAAAATGTCCTTTTTGCGCTGGGTAATCCGCTGCGACTGGGGATTGTTAAATCGCTCGCCGGTGGCGAAGAACTTACCTGCGGCGCTTTGCGTCAGGACGTAGCGAAGTCGACCATGACCCACCACTGGCGCGTATTGCGCGATAGCGGCGTGATTTGGCAGCGCCCTCAGGGACGTGAGAATCTGATTTCGTTGAGGCGTGAAGATCTGGACGCGCGGTTTCCCGGCCTGCTGGAAACCTTACTGCGGGTTATGGTGAACGAAGCATAAAAAAACCGCCCATGAAGGCGGTCAGATTGATGACAAACAGCCGAAAAACGTGGTTTTCGACTGTTTGGGGCAAACCAGAAAACATTATTCATTGTTTTTATTAGACCTGGTTCGGTCTTTTTTAGAGCAATGAACTTTGTCAGCAGCCTCATCACCGCCCATGAAGGCGGTTATTTTAGATTCACTGAAGTTATTCAGCTTTGGTATCGGCCACTTTCTGCTCGCCCATCACTTTCAGCTTCTTAGAGATTTCACGACGCTCTTTAGACAGCTCGGCGTTTTTGATGATGTAGTCATCCACGCGGTCTTCGTAGTCGGTTTTCATGCTGGCGATAATGCCCTGCACCGCTTCGATGCTCATGCCCGGCTTGATGTAGTCGCTCAGGTTATCAAGCAGCAGCACACGCTTCTGGTTGTCACGGATCTTTTTCTCTACGTCCTGAATTTCACGCTGCAGTTTGTTTTTACGACGGAACAGACGAACAAACTCCAGAACGTCCTGGAAGGTAGGTTTGATATTTTCCATTTTTACACCCCTGCTAAATTGGTACTCGGATTCGTTAAGACAACCGCCATAACCTTAGTCGTCGCGGTTGACGATGACAATTTTTTTGTCAATCTCACTGACGGGCTGGCCCTATCTTAACCTCAATTTCTGCTGAATCGAAACAAGCATTGTCATTTCTGCACTTTACGCGCGCTATTTGCGCAGCGCCCGGCAAATAAGATGCGACAGCAGCTCAAGCTGGCGGGCCAGTTCGAGGCTAAGCCAGACGTAGCCATGAATCGGCGTCTCCTGCAGCGCGCTTCCCTTACCCTCTTCCATCAGTTGCCGTAGCTCCAGAACGATCTCATTCAGCTTTTCAGTGTTGGCAGCGATTGGCGAAGGATTTCCTTCATGCAATGCCTTCGCAATGGCCGCCAGCGTTCGCTGCGTCATCTGCTGCGTGTCGCGCAGCGTATGGGCGTTGATCATCACGAAATGGCTGGCCCGCGTTGCCCAGTAGGCGTTTATCTGCAGCTCGAGAGTACAGACCATGTTGCGGTTGATGGTCTGAATGGCTTCAAAAACCGACTTCTGAATGCGGGTTTCTTTGCTGGCAGGGCCAATCAAGGCACGCATTTTAACAACGTCATTGAGGATCTTCTGCAGCGGTTTTTCCAGCCGCGGGCGGTCCACGAGGTTTGGCGAAAAACCGGCGGTATAGACCTTACCGAACGCCTGCACGAAGGTCGCCATCTGGATGCGCCAGTGAATAAACGCGCGCTGTGGGTAAACGCTGGTGAACAACATTGCCAGAAGAGAGCCAAAAATAACGTCGCCACTTCGCCACAGCGCAATCTCCATGTCGCCCGGAGGCGCACCCACGACCACCGAGAGCGTGATGCCGATAAGGAGCGCCTGGTATGGGCGTTTGCCGAGTGCCAGATAGCCGCACAGGAACATTGCCAGCCCGCACCAGATAATCATCAGCGGCAGAGAGAAAAGCTCAAGCTTGAGGGCTATCAGCCCGATGGCCGCCCCAAAGATGGTGCCGCCAATGCGCTGGAAGGCGCGAGGCACTACGTTTCCCCAAAAGGAGATAGGCCCCATTACCACCACCAGCGTGATCAGCGGCCAGGTCCCTTCCGGGATCTGCAGCAGGCGAACCAGAACAAACGTCAGCACAAAAGCAAGGGCGATGCGTATACCGTGGGCAACGCGATAGTTGCGGTAAATACGGATCTCAAACGGGGTCAGTGATTTGTCGGGACGCACACCCGGCTCTCCGAAAACAAAAAAGAAATTGTACCCGTTTTTCTCATAAAGAAATCATAAAGCCTCGGAGCGCAGGGCTTTTACGCGGGATATTTCATGTTTCTTTGCTGAATATCAGAAATGGGGCGGCAACCTGCCGCCCAGGATGACCGACGCTAACGCAGCCAGGGGGTGACCGTAACCCCAACCAGAAAACCTTCAGGGCTCAGCAGGCGTGACACCGTTTGCCCCCAGGGCTCCAGGCGGTTATCCACCAGCATTTTGTAGCCTGACTGCTTCAGCACCGCCGTCGCCTGCCCGACGTCTTCCACTTCAAACTCCACCCAGCTTTGTGGCGCACTAACGTCTTCAGGCCAGCTGCCCACGCCAAAACAGGATTGTGCCGCCTGAGCCAGCGGCCAGAGTGCGAAATGTTTCACGCCGTCCAGCGCGCCGTTCTCCGTTGCCAGATAGTCTTCGTTGCCTTCCATAGCCTTCAGCGGCAGGCCAAGCACCTGCTGATAAAATTCGGCGCTTGCCGCCACGTCACGCGGGACAGGGCCATAACCGGCAATGAATAACACCTTTAACCCTGCGATAGCTTCCGTCATGATTCTCTCCTGTCAGGCTTTAGCGACCGGGATATACATATCAATTTCCCATACGCCGGTTGCAGACCCGTCGTTCAGGTAGATTTCATAGCAGGGTTTTCCGGTTAACCGATAGCCGCCGTCGGCCTCTATCTGGTCGAAAAAGTTTTCCCAGGCCTGCTGGAAAGCTTCATTTTCCACCCTGGCGTGCCCGATGGCGTAGGTATCGGCCTCGATAGCCGTGACGACTACGCCTTCGCTGTTCGCCGGAACCTTGAAGTCATCAGAAACGCCGAGCACGGTGTCAACGCGGAGCTTTTCCGCCGGAACGACATCGGGATCGTCGTAGTAAACAGCCAGCCATTCTCCATTCAGGCTGTGGGTTTGTGCCCACATCGCCAGCTGACCAAAACCCTGCGGAACCGTGGTTTCCCAAGGCCCGACCAGATGAAAGCCGGCCACTTTTCGCGCCGGAACGTGCTGAACTTTAAATGTCATACTGCCTCCACGCTGATGAATAAATACACTGTACGTTTATACACTATAGCGTTTATGGCGTCGGCACAAGCTGCCAGTTTTGGGAGCTGTTTCGCAAGAAACAGGGACAAAAAAGCCGCGCAGGAAGCGCGGCTCAAGAGCGTGGTAAATGGATTAAAGCGTACGGCTGATGAAGTCGCCGAGACGTGAAAACAGCCCGCCTTTCTCTACCGGCGTGAGGTTCACCAGAGGCCACTGGGAGATAAGCTTGTCGCCATCGAACAGCTGAATCTCGCCCACCTGAGCATTGGCTGCCAGCGGCGCCTCCATATCCTGCTTGCTCAACACATATTTGGCCTTGATGTTGGGGACTTCAGCTTTAGGCAGCGCCAGAAAAACGTCCTGATCCGGGCCAACGCTGATGTCTGGCTTATCGCCGTACCAGATGTGCTCGCTGCCGATGGCTTTGCCTTTTTGCAATACCTGCACGGTGTCGAAGTTATCCTGCCCCCAGTGCAGCAGTTTGCGGGCCTGCTCTTCGCGCCCTTTTGAGCTAAGGCCGCCCATAATAACCGCAATCAGTCGGCGCTGGCCGAGCACGCTGGAGGCGATAATGTTGAACCCGGCGCTTTCGGTATGCCCCGTTTTCAGGCCGTCAACGTTCAGGGCTTTATCCCACAGCAGGCCGTTACGGTTCTGTTGGGTAATGCCGTTCCAGGTGAGGCTGCGCTCGCTGTACATATGGTAGAACTGCGGCTCGCCGTGGATGATAGCGCGGGACAGAACGGCCAGATCATAGGCCGAACTGTGCTGCCCCGGCGCGTCCAGGCCGTGAACGGTTTCAAAATGGGTGTCATGCAGGCCAAGCTGCTCGACATAGTGGTTCATCATGCCGACAAACTGCTTTTGCCCGCCGGCCACATAATCTGCCAGCGCGACGCAGGCATCGTTACCGGAATCAATAATAAGCCCCCGGCTTAAGTCACGTACGGTGACCCTGTCGCCCGGTTTAATAAACATCAGCGATGAGCCATCAAAGACCGGGTTGCCTTTTGCCCAGGCGTCTTTCCCCACCGTGACCACATCGTCCGGCGTGATACGTTTGCTGTCGATAGCGCGGTCTACCACATAGCCGGTCATCAGCTTTGTCAGGCTGGCCGGATTACGCTGGACGTGCTCGTTACCTGCGGTCAGCACCTGCCCGGTGGTGTAATCCATCAGCACCCATGCGCCAGCCTGAACCTGCGGCGGCTGCGGCTGATGGGGGAAAATATCATCAGCAAACGCGGAGTTAACGGAAAGGGACAAAAAGCTCAGGGCAACAAGCAGGCGGGTTTTCAACGGAATATCCTCAAAGACTTAATTTACAGCGGCTCGTTTTACGGGAGTTCTTGTTAATTTGCTTCTTTAAATTGCAAGAAAATATGACATTTCATATTTGGTAATAATAATGAATGATATTTGTACGAATATATTCCTGCCGAAAGTTGCCCTGCGTTTATTCTGATATTCCCCGATTGCGCGACTTTCTGATTGTGGCGGCTTTGATTCATTTTTACTCTGACCGAAGAAAATACAGATATAGGTCATCTTATAGTGGAAAGTAAACGCTGGTCTCCCGAGCTGGAAGGGCTGCGCGGTCTGGCATCGCTCTGGGTTCTGCTCGGCCACATTTGTTTGCTGGTGCAATGCCGCATCCCCGTGCTCTACGATCCGGGCATGGGGGTTGATTTATTTATTTTGCTGTCCGGTTATTTGATGGCAAAAAATTATCAGGAACGACGGGAAAAAGAGCCGTGGAATAGCCCCAACACATTTCGCGTATTCTGGCTGCGTCGCTTCTTTCGCATCGCCCCACTCTATTATTTACTGCTGATAATTGCCCTGTTCTTTGGCGGCTGGTTTGGCGAAATGCGCGATATAATCGCCAGCGCCTGGCCGACTACCGCCACGGCAAGCAGCCGCTATGCCGACCATTCCGTTACTAACATTGTCAGCCACCTGTCGTTTATTTTCGGCCTGCTGCCGGAATACTCCTTCCGCACCGTATTGCCCGACTGGAGTATTGGGCTTGAGATGCAGTATTACCTGCTCTTCCCGTTCATCATGTTGCTGGTGATGCGCTACGGGTTTGCGGTCAGCGCCGCGCTGCTGATGGTCGTTTGCCTGGCGGCGCGCTGGCTCTTTCCGGACTACTTCAACGCCTTCCCGATGCCGTCGATGATCCTGATAAAGCTGCCGCTGTTTATCGCCGGTATGCTGATATCTCACACGGTGATGCAGAGAAACCTGCGCTATTGCGCGCTGGCGCTGCTCGCCCCCGTCATTGCCTGGCAGATGCATATTGCGGAAACTCACCTGCGGCTGGCAGCGGAGTGCGTGATGATTGTTGGGATGACGCTGCTGCTCTGGCAGCATCAGGGCGAAAGCCGCCTGAGCCGGATGACAGACGCTCCGCGCAGGCTGCTCACCTGCCGGTTTAGCCTGTTCCTCGGGGACGTGTCTTACTCGGTGTATCTGCTGCACCTGATGCTTGTGATTCCCGTCATCGGCCTGCTGGTTCGCTACACCGCCTTTGCCCACCAACCTTCTCTCATTCGATTCCTGATTGTAACGGTGATAGCGCTGCCGGCCGTCTGGCTGATTGCAGTTGTGCTGTACCACAAGGTAGAAAAACGCGGTATCGCGCTGGGTAAACGCTTGATTAGCCGCGTCGGGCTAAAGTCCCAGCGGGCCACATCTTAAACGCGCTTTTCCTTCTGATGAGCCAGCAGATGGTTTACCATTGAGCCAGAATACAACTAGCTCAATGGTAACTTCTGTGTCTGATTCTGCTCCCCTTGCTACATTTCTTTTTCACGATTACGAGACCTTCGGCAAAAGCCCTTCGCTGGACAGGCCGGCCCAGTTTGCCGCCATCCGCACCGACGGCGAATTTAACGTTATTGGCGATCCGGAAGTGTTTTACTGCAAGCCTGCGGATGACTACCTGCCTCAGCCAGAAGCCGTGATGATTACCGGCATAACGCCTCAGCAGGCGCTGGCGCGTGGCGAAAACGAAGCGGATTTTGCAAAGCGTATTCACGGTATTTTTACCGTGCCGAAGACCTGCGTGGTGGGCTACAACAACGTGCGCTTCGACGATGAAGTGACACGTAATATCTTCTACCGCAACTTCTACGATCCTTACGCCTGGAGCTGGCAGAACGATAATTCCCGCTGGGATTTACTCGACGTGATGCGCGCCTGCTACGCCCTTCGCCCGGAAGGTATCGTCTGGCCGGAAAACGAAGACGGGCTGCCAAGCTTCCGTCTTGAGCACCTGACGAAGGCTAACGGCATTGAACACGCCAACGCACACGATGCCATGTCAGACGTCTATGCGACCATCGCCATGGCGCAGCTGGTTAAAACACGTCAGCCGCGCCTGTTTGACTATCTCTACAGCCACCGCTCGAAGCAAAAACTACAGACGCTGATTGATATCCCGCAGATGAAGCCGCTGGTTCACGTGTCCGGCATGTTCGGTGCACAGCGCGGCAATACCAGCTGGATAGCGCCGCTGGCCTGGCATCCCGATAACCGCAATGCCGTGATTATGGTGGACCTGGCCGGGGATATTTCCCCGCTACTGGAGCTGGACGCCGGCACCCTGCGCGACCGCCTGTATACGCCAAAATCCGAGCTGGGGGATAACGCCGCGGTGCCGATCAAGCTGGTGCATCTGAATAAGTGCCCGGTACTTGCCGTCGCCAACACGCTGCGGCCGGAAGATGCCGAGCGCCTCGGCATAAACCGCCAGCGCTGCCTTGATAACCTGAAAGTGCTGCGTGAGCATCCGGAAGTTCGTGAAAAAGTGGTGAGGCTGTTTGCCGAGGCCGAACCATTTGTGCCTTCCGATAACGTTGATGCCCAGCTTTACAACGGTTTCTTCAGCGATGCTGACCGCGCCGCAATGCGCATCGTGCTGGAAACTGACCCGCAGAATCTACCGGCGCTGGATATCACCTTTGCCGATAAGCGTATCGAGCAGCTGCTGTTTAACTACCGGGCGCGCAACTGGCCGGGCACGTTAAGCGAAGAGGAGCAAAACCGCTGGCAGCATCACCGCCGCGATGTGCTTTCTCAGGAAGCCCTGCAGGCCTACGCCCTTGAGCTGGAAACGCTGTATAACCAGCATGAAGGTGATAAAGAGAAACTGGCGTTGTTGAAAGCGCTGTTTGAATACGCGCAATACCTGGTCGGTTAACGCTTTTTACAGACAAAAAAAATGGCTCCCACCGGGAGCCATTCTTATTTCATCAAAACTGATTAAGCGATGTCTTCGTTGTACTGTGGAACCGGGTTACGGAAGCTGCGGGTTACGCAGGCAACGTAAATCAGACCGATTGCACCCCAAATCAGGCCGAGGATCATCGAGCTTTGCTCCAGATTAATCCACAGCGCGCCTACGGTCAGAGCACCGATAGTCGGCAGCACCAGGTAGTTGAAATGGTCTTTCAGTGACTTGTTGCGCTTTTCGCGGATCCAGAACTGCGAGATAACCGACAGGTTAACGAAGGTAAAGGCCACCAGCGCACCGAAGTTAATCAGCGCAGTTGCGGTTACCAGGTCAAAGTCGATAGCCATCAGCGCTACGGCACCCACCAGCAGCACGTTAAACGCCGGGGTACGCCATTTCGGATGAATGTAGCCGAAGAAGCGGTTCGGGAACACGCCGTCACGGCCCATCACGTACATCAGGCGAGAAACGCCGGTGTGCGCCGCCATACCGGAAGCCAGCACGGTAATGGTGGAGAAGATAAGCGCGCCAACCTGGAAAGCTTTACCCGCCACGAACAGCATGATTTCAGGCTGAGACGCGTCCGGATCTTTAAAGCGAGAGATATCCGGGAAATACAGCTGCAGGAAATAGGTCGAAACGATGAAGATCATGCCGCCAATCAGCGCGGTCAGGAAGATAGCCCGAGGAATCACACGCTCGGCGTCTTTGGTCTCTTCAGACAGGTTGCTGATGCCGTCAAATCCGGTGAACGAGAAGCACAGGATAGTTGCCCCGGTAATCATCGGTGCAATATGGGCGTTTTCAGACCAGAACGGTTTGCTGCTTGTGAGAGTACCCGCGCCTTCACCCCCGGAAACGCCGTAAACCACCATGCCCATAATGACCGCAATCAGCACGATTTGCAGCAGCACGATGACGCTGTTGAAGTTGGCAACGGTTTTTACACTGCGCAGGTTAGAGACGGTCATAAAGCCAACCAGCACCACTACGAAGATCCACGAAGGGACGCCGGGTACCAGAGCTTCAAAATAGATTTTTGCCAGCAGGATGTTAATCATCGGCGCGAACAGATAGTCCAGCAGCGAGGACCAGCCCACCATAAAACCGACCAGCGGGTTAATGGATTTTTGGGCGTAGGTATAAGCAGAACCCGCAGACGGGAAACGACGCACCAGCTTGCCATAGCTCAGCGCGGTGAACAGAATCGCCACCAGAGCAAAGGCATAAGCCGTCGGCACATGGCCATCGGTCATCCCGGAAACAATACCGAAAGTATCAAACAAGGTCATCGGCTGCATGTAGGCAAGGCCCATCATAACTACCGGAACCAGCGTCAGGGTCTTACGCAGACCTGGGCGGGTGTTTGCACCTGCGGTGACGTTAAGCGACATGGTTGTTTCCCTCAATAGAGAAAGCCTGCGCAAAAGCAAAAATCTGCCCCATCTGAATTTCCTCGGCGACACGACTGTCGTTTTTTAAAAGCTAGTATCTATCCGGTACGAAGCCCGGCCTCTTGGTTTTTTTGGCAAATGCCGTTTGTCTGACTTAATTGATTGCAAAAAAATAACCGACGTCTCTTAAACGTCGGTTAGTCTTCTATTTTTGCTGGCGCGTATTTTGCACCATACGGCGCCACAATGACAAGATGTTAAAGCCATCTTTGGCAATTTCTTTTTCAGCGTCTGGCGGAAGTAAAACCTCCCACATTCAGCACTGCAGAAGAAGATAGGCCTGTCCACGCGTATCACTGCTCTAACGTACTGCCTGGCTGACATTGAACATAGCCGCGCTATGCAAAAATCGCCAGTCATAAAGAGGCTATTTTTCTACCGGCATATACACCTGAGCAATGCGCTGGTCGCTGACGATTTTCTCACGCCACCATTCACTGGCGAGCCCGGCAGTTTGTTCATTCCAGCCAATCCACACCGGGACATAGGACACCTGCCCCGCGACCTGCTTTTCGACCAGCGCGCCGCTGTCGATATAACGCTGCGCCATATAGCGCGGCATATACCCGCAGCCAATGCCGCTGATTTGCAGTTCGAGCTTGGTTTTGAAGTCAAATACGGTGATGGCTTCCTGCTCTTCAAGCAGATGCATAGCTCGAGCAGATTCTATTCTGGAGGTGTCTCCCACCACCACGGCGCGTGACTGCTTGATTAATCGCCGGGGAAGTGGCTCCCCGGCCTTTGCCAGCGGATGATGCGGAGCCACAACAAAAACGATTTCCAGCCGGCCTAACAGAGTAAAGCCGAAACCGCTCAGCGAGGGTGGTTCGCTCATCGCCCCAACGATAATATCCGCCCGCCCTTGGGTGAGCGCTTCCCACGAGCCGCCAAGCACATCGTTGATGAATTTAAGGCGAGTCACGCTATAGCTTTGGTAGAACGCTTCGATTAACGGTGTAAGCAGAGAAAACGGAAAGGCGTTATCAACCCCGATGGTGAGTTCGTGCTCCCAGCCCTGCTGGAGCTTAATGGCCTGCTGTTCCAGTTCACGAACCGAGTGCAGGATTTCTCGCCCTTTTTCCAGCAGTAGCTGGCCGGTTCGCGTAAAACGCGCCCGATGACCGCTGCGGTCGAGAATTTGAATATTAAGGTCGCTTTCCAGTTTTTGAACGCTGTAGCTCAGCGCCGAAGGGGTTTTAAAAAGCTTTGCCGCCGCGGCAGCAAAGCTCCCTTCTTTATCCAGCGCATCGAGAATTATCAGCACGTCAAGCAAAGGTTTAATACTCACCCCCGGGTGCGCTTAGCACGCCGGGGCTGAACTTACTGCATCGGCATGACCAGCGGATTAGGATATTGATACTCGAAGCCTAGCTCATTACAGATACGGCTGCCGTCAATCAGCTTGCCGTGGCCGGTTTCGGCTTCTTTGCGGAACAGCGGCGCCTCCAGGCCAATTTGCCGGGCCATGTGCGAATAAAACTCTTCGCGCGTTGGGTGGGTTGGCGCGCAGAGATTATAAATGTGTCCGCCTTTCGGTGCCTGAAGCAGCAGCGTAATGGCAGCAATGACGTCTTCCAGATGCACCAGGTTTACGCCGTGCTGCCCGTTCGCAACATCCTTTTTCCCCGCCAGAAAACGCCCGGGGTGGCGTTCCGGCCCCACCAGCCCGGCAAGCCGGAGAATATCCACCGACGTCCCCGGCAGCTTGTGCAGCCAGTCTTCAAGTTCTTTAAGTACTTTACCGCTGGCGGTGACGGGCCGCAGCGGCGTCGTCTCTTTCACGCTCCCCTCGCCTTCGCCATATACCGAGGTCGAACTGGTAAAAATGATGCGGGGAACGGAATGCGCGAGCGCGCTATCGACAATTTCCTGCACCGCCTGAAGATAAAAGTCATCGCCTTCACCGCTGCGTCGGGCGGGAAGCGTGACCACTAATGCATCGACGTCCAGCAGCTCAGCCAGATCGTCACTGTCGCATACCAGTTCCGGCTGCAGCTGCAGCTGATAACTTTCAATTCCGCACATGCGGGCAGCTTCTACGCCATCCAGCGTCGTTTTGCTTCCGCTGACCTGAAAGCCCCGCGCTGACAATGAGAGCGCCAGCGGCATTCCCAACCACCCTAAACCGACTATCGCGACCCTTTTCATGCCTTGTCTCCTGACCTTGCAGCATTATCTTCTGACGAGTGAATTTAGCTCTCCGTTAAGGCTACGCCACCCAGGCAGAACTGACAATTCCCGCAGCCAAACAGAATATTAATGAACCGGGAAAAAACCCCTTGCACTCAACGCGTAATCTGGTTTACGTTAATTGGCACATAATGAATAGTCATTCATACGAGAATTTTATGACACGCGCTCAGTTTAAAAACCACCATCATCACCATCACCCTGACTAGTCTTTCAGGCGATTGGTGCTGGGAGACGAAAAGATCTTCCAGTGGTGCGTGAACGCGAGAAAAAGCCCCCGGAAGATATCTTCCGGGGGCTTTTTTATTGGGCGTCAGACAGGAATGAATAAGGGGTAACTACCGATGACCGACAACAACCGTTTACGCATAGCTATGCAGAAATCTGGCCGTCTTAGCGACGATTCACGCGAATTACTGGCCCGCTGCGGCATAAAAATCAACCTGCACACGCAGCGCCTGATTGCGCTGGCGGAAAACATGCCGATCGACATTCTGCGCGTCCGTGATGACGACATTCCAGGGCTGGTGATGGACGGCGTAGTTGACCTCGGTATTATCGGTGAAAACGTCCTCGAAGAAGAGTTACTGACGCGCCGCGCTCAGGGTGACGATCCTCGCTATTACACGCTGCGCCGCCTGGACTTCGGCGGCTGCCGCCTGTCGCTGGCCACCGCCGTGGACGAGCCGTGGGATGGCCCGGCCGGCCTCAATAACAAACGTATCGCGACCTCTTACCCGCACCTGTTAAAACGCTACCTCGACCAGAAAGGCGTGCAGTTTAAATCCTGCCTGCTGAACGGGTCGGTGGAAGTGGCTCCGCGCGCTGGCCTGGCCGACGCCATCTGCGATCTGGTGTCTACCGGCGCAACGCTTGAGGCCAACGGCCTGCGTGAAGTGGAAGTTATCTATCGCTCCAAAGCCTGCCTGATCCAGCGCGATGGCGAAATGCCGGAAGCCAAACAGCAGCTGATCGACAAGCTGCTGACCCGTATCCAGGGCGTGATTCAGGCCCGCGAGTCCAAGTACATCATGCTGCACGCGCCAACCGAGCGTCTGGACGAAGTGATTGCCCTGCTGCCGGGTGCCGAGCGCCCAACCATTCTGCCGCTGGCAGGCGACCAGCAGCGCGTGGCGATGCACATGGTCAGCAGCGAAACGCTGTTCTGGGAAACCATGGAGAAGCTGAAAGCGCTGGGCGCCAGCTCTATTCTGGTACTGCCCATTGAGAAGATGATGGAGTGATGTGATGAGCAACTTCAACACGCTGATTAACTGGAACGACTGCGACGAAGCCGCTCGCCGTGCGCTGCTGATGCGCCCGGCCATCTCCGCTTCGGACAGCATTACCCGCACCGTGGCAGAAATCCTGGATAACGTTAAAAGCAACGGTGACGAAGCCCTGCGCGAGTACAGCGCGAAGTTCGATAAAACTGAAGTGAAGCAACTGCAGGTCACTCAGCAGCAAATCGATGAAGCCGTGGCGAGACTCGGCGACGAGATTAAAGAGGCGATGGCCGTGGCCGTCGCTAACATTGAGAAGTTCCACCTTGCGCAGCAGCTTGCTCCGGTAGATGTGGAAACTATGCCCGGCGTGCGCTGCCAGCAGGTTACCCGCCCGGTAGCCTCCGTTGGCCTGTACATCCCTGGCGGCTCCGCCCCGCTGTTTTCCACCGTGCTGATGCTGGCCACGCCGGCCCGCATCGCTGGCTGCAAAAAAGTGGTGCTTTGCTCTCCGCCACCGATTGCCGACGAAATTCTTTATGCGGCCCAGCTTTGCGGCGTGCAGGAAGTGTTTCAGGTAGGCGGCGCGCAGGCCATTGCCGCTCTGGCGCTTGGTACGGAAAGCATTCCGAAAGTGGACAAAATATTTGGACCCGGCAACGCCTTCGTCACCGAAGCGAAGCGCCAGGTTAGCCAGCGTCTCGACGGCGCGGCCATCGATATGCCCGCAGGCCCGTCTGAAGTGCTGGTGATTGCAGACAGTGGCGCAACGCCTGACTTCGTGGCCTCTGACCTGCTTTCTCAGGCGGAACACGGCCCGGATTCTCAGGTGGTCTTGCTAACCCCGGACAGCGCCATGGCTCAGGCCGTTGCCGAGGCCGTTGAGCGCCAGCTGGCTGCCCTGCCTCGCGCAGAAACTGCCCGCAAGGCGCTGGAAAGCAGCCGCTTAATTATCGCTCGTGATTTAGCGCAATGTATCGAGATATCAAACCAATACGGCCCTGAGCACCTGATCATCCAGACGCGCAACGCCCGTGAGCTGGTGGATGACATTACCAGCGCAGGTTCGGTGTTCCTTGGCGACTGGTCGCCTGAGTCCGCGGGCGATTATGCCTCCGGGACGAATCACGTGCTGCCGACCTACGGTTACACCTCCACCTGCTCAAGCCTTGGGCTGGCGGACTTCCAGAAGCGGATGACCGTGCAGGAACTCTCTCCTCAAGGTTTTGCCTCGCTGGCAAAAACCATTGAGATCCTGGCCGCCGCCGAGCAGCTGACCGCCCACAAAAACGCCGTAACCCTACGCGTCGCCGCCCTTAAGGAGCAAGCATGAGCATCGAAGAGTTAGCCCGCGCCAACGTTCGCGCCCTGACCCCTTATCAGTCCGCCCGCCGCCTGGGCGGGAACGGCGACGTGTGGCTGAACGCCAACGAATACCCGACGCCGGTAGAATTTCAGTTAACCGCGCAGACGCTGAACCGCTACCCGGAGTGCCAGCCAAAGCAGGTCATCGCCAACTATGCCAGCTACGCGGGCGTGAAGCCTGAGCAGGTTTTGGTGAGCCGTGGTGCGGATGAAGGCATTGAACTGCTGATTCGCGCGTTTTGCGAACCGGGCAAAGACGCCATTCTCTATTGCCCGCCGACGTACGGCATGTACACCGTCAGCGCCGAGACTTTTGGCGTAGAGTGCCGCACCGTTGCCACGCTGGATAACTGGCAGCTTGACCTGCCGGTGATTGCAGAAAACCTCGACGGCGTAAAAGTCGTTTATGTTTGTAGCCCGAATAACCCGACCGGCCAGTTGATTAATCCGCAGGATCTGCGCGTGCTGCTGGAAATGACCCGCGGCAAAGCGCTGGTGGTTGCCGACGAAGCGTATATCGAATTCTGCCCACAGGCGACGCTGGCAGGCTGGCTGAAAGAATACCCAAACCTGGTCGTGCTGCGTACGCTCTCTAAAGCGTTTGCGCTGGCGGGCCTGCGCTGCGGCTTTACGCTGGCGAATGAAGAAGTTATTAATCTGCTGCTAAAAGTCATCGCCCCTTACCCGCTTTCTACGCCGGTGGCCGACATCGCCGCCCAGGCGCTTAGCCCGCAGGGCATTAACGCGATGCGCGAGCGCGTTGCCGAAGTGCTGCTGAATCGCCAGTACCTGATCAATGAGCTGAAAAGCGTCCCTTGCGTTGAGCAGGTTTTCGACAGCGAAACCAATTACGTTATCGCCAGAATTACCGCCTCCAGCGCGGTCTTTAAATCGCTGTGGGATCAGGGCATTATCTTACGTGACCAGTATAAACAACCGACGTTAAGCGGCTGCCTGCGCATCAGCATTGGCACACGCGAAGAGTGCCAGCGCGCTATCGATGCGCTGCGTCAGCAACCCGGCCTGCAAGCCACGGAGAGCAAATGAGCCAGAAAGTACTTTTTATCGACCGCGACGGGACCTTGATTTCCGAGCCACCGAGCGATTACCAGGTCGACCGCATGGAGAAACTCGCCTTTGAGCCTGCGGTGATCCCGGCTCTGCTGCAGCTGCAAAAGGCGGGCTACCGCCTGGTGATGATCACCAATCAGGACGGGCTGGGCACTGCCAGCTTCCCGCAGGCCGATTTCGACGGCCCGCACAACCTGATGATGCAGGTGCTGACCTCTCAGGACATCATTTTCGATGAAGTGCTGATTTGCCCTCACCTGCCTGCGGACAACTGCGGCTGCCGCAAGCCAAAGCTGGCGCTGGTGACCGGGTATCTGCAGGAAGGCGCACTGGATAAAGCCAACAGCTACGTGATTGGCGACCGCGCGACGGACATCGAGCTGGCCGAAAATATGGGCATTCAGGGACTGCGCTACAACAGCGACGGCCTGGACTGGAAGCAAATCGCCGAGAAACTCACTAAGCGCGATCGCTACGCTCACGTAGAACGCAATACTAAAGAAACGCAGATTGACGTCAAAGTCTGGCTGGATCGCGAAGGCGGCAGCAAAATTGCCACCGGCGTCGGCTTCTTTGACCACATGCTGGACCAGATCTGCACCCACGGCGGCTTCCGCATGGAGATCGCGGTTAAGGGCGATCTGTACATCGACGATCACCACACCGTCGAAGATACCGGCCTGGCGCTGGGCGAGGCGCTTAAGCTGGCGCTGGGCGACAAACGCGGCATCACTCGTTTTGGCTTTGTGCTGCCGATGGATGAATGTCTGGCCCGCTGTGCGCTGGATATCTCCGGCCGCCCGCACCTCGAATACAAAGCCGAGTTCAACTACCAGCGCGTGGGTGACCTCAGCACCGAGATGGTGGAGCACTTCTTCCGCTCGCTTTCTTACACCATGGGTGTGACGCTGCACCTGAAGACCAAAGGCAAGAACGATCACCACCGCGTGGAGAGCCTGTTCAAAGTCTTTGGCCGCACCCTACGCCAGGCGATTCGCGTCGAGGGCGATACGCTCCCCTCTTCGAAAGGAGTGCTGTAATGAACGTGGTGATCCTCGATACGGGCTGCGCCAACCTGCATTCGGTGAAGTCGGCCATTCAGCGCCACGGATATGAGCCGCAGGTGAGCCGTGATCCGGATGTGGTACTGCGCGCCGATAAGCTATTTTTACCCGGCGTAGGCACCGCTCAGGCAGCGATGAACCAAATCATTGAGCGCGATCTGGTGGAGCTGATCAAAGCCTGTACTCAGCCCGTGCTGGGCATTTGCCTGGGTATGCAGCTCCTCGGCAGCCGCAGCGACGAAAGCAATGGCGTCGAGATGCTGGGCATTATCGAGCAGCCGGTGTTGCAGATGAAAGATTTTGGCCTGCCGCTGCCGCACATGGGCTGGAACCGGGTTTACCCGAAAGCGGGCGACCGCCTGTTCCGCGGCATTGACGACGGGGCGTACTTCTACTTCGTCCACAGCTATGCGATGCCGGTCTGCGAAAATACTATCGCCCAGGCGAACTACGGCGAAGCTTTCACCGCGGCGGTACAAAAGGATAACTTCTGGGGCGTTCAGTTCCACCCTGAGCGTTCCGGTGCGGCTGGCTCTCAGCTGCTGAAAAACTTTCTGGAGATGTAGGCCATGATAATCCCGGCACTTGATTTAATTGACGGCAAAGTGGTGCGCCTCCATCAGGGAGATTACGGCCAGCAGCGCGATTATGGCAGCGACCCGCTGCCGCGTTTACAGGATTATCAGTCGCAGGGTGCAGAAGTGTTGCACCTCGTTGACCTGACCGGAGCCAAAGACCCGGCGGCTCGCCAAATCCCGCTGCTGCAAAAGCTGCTGGCAGGCGTAAGCGTGCCGGTTCAGGTTGGCGGCGGCGTTCGCACCGAGCAGGACGTTGAAGCCCTGCTGGAAGCCGGTGCAGCTCGCGTAGTTGTCGGCTCTACCGCGGTGAAATCCCCTGAGCTGGTGCAGGGCTGGTTTGAACGTTTTGGCGCCAATGCCTTAGTGCTGGCGCTGGATGTGCGTATTGACGCCGAGGGTAACAAACAGGTTGCGGTTAGCGGCTGGCAGGAAACCTCCGGCACCACGCTGGAGCAGCTTGTCGAACAGTTTCTGCCGTTCGGCCTGAAACATGTGCTGTGCACCGACATTTCTCGCGACGGTACGCTGGCAGGCTCAAACGTTGAGCTTTATCAGGAAGTTTGCGCGCGTTTCCCGCAGGTGGCGTTTCAGGCCTCCGGCGGTATCGGTGGGCTTGAAGATATTGCCGCCCTGCGCGGCAGCGGCGTGAAAGGCGTGATCGTTGGGCGCGCGCTTCTGGAAGGTAAATTTAACGTGAAGGAGGCCATTTCATGCTGGCAAAACGGATAATTCCTTGCCTGGACGTGCGTGACGGCCAGGTTGTCAAAGGCGTGCAGTTCCGTAATCACGAAATCATCGGCGACATCGTGCCGCTGGCGCAACGCTACGCTCAGGAAGGCGCAGACGAGCTGGTATTTTACGATATCACCGCCTCAAGCGACGGCCGCGTAGTGGACAAAAGCTGGGTGACTCGCGTTGCCGAAGTGATCGATATTCCTTTCTGCGTGGCGGGCGGGATCAAGTCCGTCGAAGATGCGGCTCAGATCCTCTCCTTCGGCGCGGATAAGATTTCCATTAACTCCCCTGCCCTGGCCGATCCTGAGCTTATCACTCGCCTGGCCGATCGCTTTGGCGTGCAGTGTATCGTGGTCGGCATTGATACCTGGTTTGATGCTGAAACCGGCAAATATCACGTGAACCAGTACACCGGCGACGAAAGCCGCACTCGCGTAACAAAATGGGAAACGCTGGACTGGGTGCAGGAAGTGCAGAAACGCGGCGCGGGGGAAATCGTCCTGAATATGATGAACCAGGATGGCGTGCGTAACGGCTACGACCTGGCTCAGTTGAAGAAAGTGCGTGAAGTATGCCACGTGCCGCTTATCGCCTCCGGCGGCGCTGGCACCATGGAACACTTCCATGAAGCCTTCCGCGATGCGGACGTTGACGGCGCTCTGGCGGCTTCCGTGTTCCATAAGCAAATTATCAATATTGGTGAACTGAAGGCGTTTCTGGTTCAACAAGGCGTGGAGATTCGAGTGTGTTAACAGAACAACAGCTATCCCAGCTGGACTGGGAAAAAACCGATGGCCTGATGCCGGTGATCGTTCAGCACGCGGCGTCCGGCGAAGTCCTGATGCTCGGCTATATGAACCAGGACGCGCTGGCGAAAACCCTTGAGAGCGGCAAAGTCACCTTCTTCTCGCGCACCAAACAGCGCCTGTGGACCAAAGGTGAAACGTCAGGGCATTTCCTGAACGTGGTGCGAATTGCTCCGGACTGCGATAACGATACGCTGCTGGTGCTGGTTAACCCCATCGGCCCAACCTGTCACCTCGGCACCTCAAGCTGCTTCGGTGAAGCGCACCACGACTGGCATTTCTTGTTCGAGCTGGAACAGCTGCTGGCTTCGCGCAAAACCGCCGATCCGACAAGTTCTTACACCGCGAAACTGTATGCCAGCGGCACCAAACGTATTGCTCAGAAGGTAGGGGAAGAAGGCGTGGAAACCGCACTGGCGGCAACCGTGAACGATCGCCACGAGCTGACCAATGAGGCTTCTGACTTGATGTATCACCTGCTGGTGCTGCTGCAGGATCAGGATTTGGACCTGAGCACGGTGATTGAAAATTTACGGGCTCGGCATAAATAAACCGGGGAATGGACGTAAAAAAGGCCGCTAACGCGGCCTCAGAATGATGACAAACAGCCGAAAACGTGGTTTTCGACTGTTTGGGGCAAACCAGAGAACATTATTCATTGTTTTTATTAGACCTGGGTTCGGGCTTTTTTAGAACAATGAACTTTGTCAGCACTCTCAGGCCGCTAACGCGGCCTTTTGTTTTTTTAGCGGGCTTACGCAGCTGGTTTATAGTTACGCAGCGCGTTACGTCCCAGGACATAACCTGAACCGACAATAATACCCAGCAAGGCAGCCAGCACGAGCGTCAGGCCTTTTTTCGGGCCGTCTTTACGCACAGGCAAAGTTGGCTTCATGATATAGCGGAACGCATAGGTTGTTTCTGGCGTCGATTTTAACTCACTAACCGCAAGCAACGCCTGGCGGGCGTTGAAGTAAGAGTTATCCAACGGCAGAGGACGAGAGGCTTCATTTTTAATCATCGAAGAAAGCGCCTCGCTACCCAGTACAAACAGGGTATCCTGAGACAAGGTTTCCGCCTGAGAGACTACAGGCTTAGTAATATTGGACTGTTGAGCGACAATCAGCGCCTGGTTTAGCTCATCAAGTCGTTTTTGCTGCTTCTCTTTGGCAACTTTTTCTTTTGCACTGAGCTGCTCTTTTATATCACTTATTTTTGCATCAATTGAAGTCTTAAGGTCATCATCAAGCTCGCTAACCGTGCGCTTATTGATTTGCTGTAGATAGACATTCAACGTTTTCTGCGCCTGCTGCGCGGAATTAGCTACGTAGCTTATTTTTAGCGGCAAAGGCTGATCCTTTGCAGCAGGTGCGATGGTTAACTGTTCGCGTTTCTGCTGATTGTCCAACTGCTCAGATAACGCGGAAATTGCAGCATTAAAACGTCCAAAGAAGCGCTGCTGAACATCAATCAGCGTAGGTGCACTATCTGGATGCTGAATACTCAGAACGTTCATCGCGTTGCTATAGTTAGAAAGCTGCCCGGCATCCGGCAAGGTTACGATAGCAGATGAGGTCCATTTCTCTTTAGCGACGAAAAGATATGCAACAGCACATAAAATGAAGGCAATGACAAAGATCGAGATTATTTTTTTACCACGCCAAAGCTGTATAAGGAGATCAATTAAATCAATTGATTCTTCATTGTGACTCTCAGTATTAACCTTTGTCACATTACTATTATTTGTATTCATAATAACCCTAGGAATTTATTAATTTTTCCGCACTATCAGAAGAACCACAAACATTTCACATAGCTAAAAACTAAAATAACAGGAATGATTCAAAAAGAAGTCACTGTTACTCAAAGCACAAAATATATAACTCAGCTTAGATTACATAAAAAGGGTCCCTGAAGAAGGACCCTTTTTAACTAGACGTCAGATTTTAAGATTAATCTAACCATTCGGTGTGGAAGACGCCATCTTTGTCGGTACGCTTATAGGTGTGCGCCCCGAAGTAGTCACGCTGAGCCTGGATCAGGTTAGCCGGCAGCACGGCAGCACGGTAGCTGTCGTAGTAGGCAATCGCAGCGGAGAAGGTCGGCGTTGGAATACCATTTTGAACAGCGTAAGAAATCACATCACGCAGCGCCTGCTGGTAATCGTCAGCAATCTTCTTGAAGTATGGGGCCAGCAGCAGGTTAGCAATCGCCGGAGTCTCAGCATAAGCGTCGGTGATTTTCTGCAGGAACTGCGCGCGGATGATACAGCCCGCACGGAAAATCTTCGCGATCTCACCGTAGTTCAGATCCCAGTTGTTCTCTTCAGAAGCGGCACGCAGCTGGGAGAAACCCTGAGCATAAGAAACGATTTTACCCAGATACAGGGCACGGCGAACTTTTTCGCTGAACTCGGCTTTGTCACCGGAGAACGGTTTAGCCTGCGGACCGCTCAGCACTTTAGATGCCGCGACGCGCTGCTCTTTCAGGGAAGAGATATAACGTGCAAACACGGATTCTGTAATCAGGGACAGTGGCTCACCGAGATCCAGAGAGCTCTGGCTGGTCCATTTACCGGTACCTTTGTTAGCGGCTTCGTCCAGAATCACATCAACCAGGTATTTACCGTCTTCATCTTTCTTGGTGAAGATATCTTTGGTGATGTCGATCAGGTAGCTGCTCAGCTCACCTTTGTTCCATTCGGTAAAGGTTTCTGCCAGCTCTTCATTAGACAGGTCCAGGCCATGCTTCAGCAGAGAATAAGCTTCTGCGATCAGCTGCATATCGCCGTATTCGATACCGTTGTGAACCATCTTCACATAGTGACCAGCGCCATCAGGCCCGATGTACGTTACGCAAGGCTCGCCATCTTCAGCCACTGCGGCAATTTTAGTCAGGATTGGAGCAACCAGCTCGTAAGCGTCTTTCTGGCCGCCAGGCATGATGGATGGGCCTTTCAGCGCCCCCTCTTCCCCACCGGAAACACCCGTACCGATAAAGTTGAAACCTTCAGCCGACAGATCACGGTTACGACGAATCGTGTCATGGTAGAAAGTGTTGCCGCCATCAATGATGATGTCGCCTTTATCCAGGTAAGGTTTCAGAGAGTCGATTGCGGCATCAGTGCCTGCGCCCGCTTGCACCATTAACAGGATACGACGCGGTGTTTCGAGGGATTCAACAAACTCTTTCACCGTGTAGTAAGGAACCAGCTTCTTGCCTGGGTTCTCTGCGACGACTTCTTCAGTCTTCTCACGGGAGCGGTTGAACACGGAAACGGTATAACCACGGCTTTCGATGTTCAGCGCCAGGTTGCGCCCCATCACGGCCATACCAACAACGCCGATCTGCTGCTTGGACATTACATACTCCTGTCTTTTAGATAGTTATACTATTGACACTAAATGGGTCTCGTTGCTAATCATCATATGATGAATAAGTTCTTGTTCATACTCTAACAGCTCAAAGTGCTTAGCCAGAAACAAACAATTGTAATATTGAATAACTCATCCAGAAACTATACTTTTAGCATTATTATCACTGACGTCCCCTTTAACGTATATTATGAAATAGATTAAATTGAGACCTCTTTCGCAATTAAAATAATCCCATCGCAACAATGACAAAGAAAAAAACTCGCTCAGAAAACTTTCTTCTTATTTTATTGATGTTTTTAAGCAACAAAATACGCGAGCTTAAACTTCGGTCTGAAAGGCATCGAAATAAGAATTGGTCATGTATAGAAAGTACACTTATCGTTCTTTTTATTTGGCTCCTATACCAACCACTTTGAATCATAGATATACGCTTCATTGCAGCACGCCAGCTATTATTAGCCCCTATTTGATTGCGCTCATGCTGTCGATACTTCATGGAGGGTAAAGCATCAATATACCATTTACATCCAGAACTGCGTGCAAGCGCATAGACAAACCAGTCATGATATTCAATTTCTTTTATCTCATCACTTTCTATCAGAATTTTTCTAAATGCACATGCAATGTTTTTATTAATAACAATCGAACAACCAGGACCTGCTGATTCAAATAAAAAATCATATTCAACCTGCTTCTGTGATTTATTTATTATTTTTGTCCGTCCATCCCTCCAAAAAGCAAGCACATTACTTGAATAGCCAGCGTATTCCCCACTGGATAATTTGGTCACTGCTCTGAAAAGTTTATCTTCATACCATATATCATCCTGGTCCGAAAACGATATAAAATCATAACCACTTACATCAACATTCTTTATTAAATGATAAAAATTACTTGCAGCATCGCCAAATCTCTCACCATATGGCAACATATGAATGTTATCATATTTTGCAGTCAACTCTGCGCAAAACTTCTCTGTGCCGTCAGTAGAAACATCAACACTTAGATAGATATCCAAGACAACATTTTTTTGATTTAATATGGACTGAACTTGCTCTTCAATCCATTCCATTCCATTGTACGCTGCAAGTAAAACCACGACACTGGCCACAATAAAGCACTCCAAATGCTAGGACACTGTAAGAAAAATGTAAAAACATACTCTACTTAAGATATATATCTAAGTAATTATCAGCCATAACTTCTCGCGTATAAGCCGTATCAAATTTAATCCTTGCTGCATTGGCTAATCTATTTGAATTGCTAATAGAATGATGAATGGCTTTTTTTAGTGAGATAATATCATCTAATTGAAAGAATGTAGTTGTGTCATAATCTAATATTTCCTTAAAAACAGGTATGTCAGAACACACGGTCACGACATTGCTACTTAAAGCTTCAGTTAATGCCAGCGGAAAACCTTCCTCCCGACTAGGCATAACATAGCAATCGAACAAAAACATATGCTCTTTCCCATTATCCCTAAAACCAGGAAAATAAACTCTATCGACCACACCTAGTGATTCACTTAGTGAATTTAATTCATCCATTATTGGGCCATCTCCAATAATAATACAGGATAATCCGGGGTCAATTGCAAGCACTCGAATAATTTGCTCTAATCCTTTTCTTTTATTAAAAAGTGCAATAGAGCCTAAGATTTTTAGTCCTTTAGATCTAAAATCACTTGCAACATCGAATATATCCTTGTCAAAATCAGATTTTTTATTTAAAGGTTCAACGCCATTATTGATTACTTCAATTTCATTTTCATTGATTTTTATTTTTTCTATATAATATTTCTTAGCAACATCTGTCAAAACTATCTTGGTATCCAATTGACACCATATCAACCTCCAAATCTTACTAAAAACAAAGGAAATAGTTTTGCCATAAGAATAAAAAAGATCCGTTTCCACAATATTATGAATAGTAGAAACCTTCTTTCCTTTAAAAAAGGGAGTAATAGCGTTGATAAAATCTGGTCGAATCATATGTGAATGAATAACGTCGAAGTCATATAACTTGTGAAAATTTTTAAGAGTCAATTTATTTTGATCGCAAGGAAATTGCATGTTGCCTTTACTGTCCAAATAGAAAACTTCAAAATAAACCATATCAGATGCCTCTGAATATTTATTCTTTAATTCTTCTATTATGTCATAAGCCACACGGACTGGACCAACATTTTGAACAGAGGGTATAATTACAGCAATCTTTTTCACATTAATACCTGAATAATATTTTATATACACATTATGAATTTCGTGACAGTGCGCAGTAGATTTTTCTTAACATGCATAGATAAAAATCAATTAAAAATCACCGTCCTATAATCATTAAAAATATCTTTAACTTCTAAATTAATGTATAGGAGGGCCAAACTAATAATCACAGTTGTGATTAAGACAAGAATAGCCAATGCCATTTTCTTGCATTCGATAAGTCTATTTATAATTGCAGGTATAAGAATAAATTCTGAACAAGATAATGTGCTTGCAGTTCTCGCACCTAAAATAGCCGTATCATTGAATGCAATATAGAAGCAGATTGATAAGAAATAAGAAAATAAAAAAACATCCAACTTATCACTCAATCCAACTATTTTTTTTACATATAAAAATAATACGAAATAAAATATCATTTTCAAAAGAATCGGATTAAACAACGAAAGCGAATAATTATAAGCATCCCACATAATATATTGGTATGTTTTCTGGACAATCCCAATATTTTGTGGCAAGAGAGAAAAAAGTTGATGCCATGTGAAATACAAAACTAAAGAAATAAATATTCCAATGCAATAAAACAAATTTCTTTTTTTCGAAAACAACCTGCTTCCGTATAGCAGAATGCCAACCAAGCCCGAAGAGTGTGCCAAAAATGAAAAATATAAAAATGCTGTAGCTTTTAAATTTTTCCTTTCACTTAAATAACACAACATAACCAACAATAGTGCCGAAGACAAACCATTTCTAATCTGGGTCATCTCTTTATTAAGAAACGAATGACAAAAATAAATCAACAAAGACAAAAAAGGAAGGGGTGAATATTTTATAAAACACCAACGATATAAAGATAAAGACAACAAACTGAAACAAAGGAATAATAAATAAGGCTCCCCATCGATTAAATTAATGAGTGATGCAATAAAATAAAATATAGGATCGCCATGAACATTTGATAAATCAGAAAATAGCACAGCTGGAAATGGTGGCACTTGCGACAACATATTCAAATACTCTGGATAGTCGCGATCAACACCTTCAGCTCTTAACCCACAAAATATTATTAATAAAAGAAAAAAAAGAAAAAAAAACAACTTTAAATACAAATCATTTTTAATTTTAACATATGTCCAAGAGCCTACATTCATTATTTTCAATGAAATCTCAAGAACGCAAAAAAAAGCCAAAAAACCAGCTAAAATATAAAAAAGCATACGATCACCGACTTAATGTATTATGGCTGTCAAACATTAAACTCAATAAAATCATAAAACAGTTGATTAGATGTAAAATTCAAATGAGCCCTTTTGTAAATAGCTATATATAGTGTCATCTTTAGCACGTTTGAATATAATATTTAATAACTTAAGATAAATACTTGGAAATTTTATCAAAACCTTCAGAATGTATGCTCTTAATTTCAAACCAATTTTTCCATACTCTATATAAATATTAAGTATACGCCGAGCATAAGAGTCAATTTTCTCGTTGTCGTCTGTTCCAGCTTTATAATACGAAAGTTGAGCTATTAATTTTTCAGGTGCAGGAAGGGAACTCATTACAGCTCTTATTGCTTTTTCCCTAACTTTCGAAACAGAAATAACATCAGGTAAAAAAAGCAAATTATACAGGTTTGCAAAACGCCAACCACCAGCACCATTTTTTTCTGAACTGCCCCACTTCACTATATTATCGCTACTCAAAAAAATAGTTGCACCGTGTTGTAATGCCATAAAGACGGGAACAAGATGCTGTGCGTTAATATACGCTCCCCAAAATGCCAATGCCAAATACGGCAAGACACTCTTAATTTTATATACATTATTGGAGATCAATAAATGATTACTAATCCCTGACCCGATAAAGTCGACATACTCTTCGATATTAGTACATAACGTATCTTTTCTAGAAGTGGCAAGCAAAGCTGTAGAAAAGTTGTAAAAGTCCGCATTATATTCTCTAATTTTTGCTCTAATAATGTCTAACGCATTTTCAACTATTTCATCATCATCACTTAGCAGCCAAAGATATTCAGTATCAGCATATTCGAAACATCTTATTATATTTGCATTGGCACCAATATTAACTTTATTTTCATGCAGTACTATTCGAGCATCACAAAAAGAATCGATGATGATTTTTAGCTCATCTCCCGGCGTAGCATTATCTGAGATTATCACCCTATCGTTTACCGCTAATTGTGGTATAAGTCTCTCTAACTGTTTCCGTACTTTTTCTACTCGGTTGTAAGTTGGAATGCCTATAGTTATTTCCGTTCCGTTATTATACACAACACACCTTTATTTGAGATTATAATTATTAAAAGCAATATCAGTTCTATTATTCATCACTTTCAATTAGGAATAAATTTTCGTTTATTATACTGCCTAAATAAAATTAATACCCACGGCAAAGTAACTGTAATGAGTATAGCTAGATAGCTACTAATCATGAGAAAAACACTGTATTTAGACATAAAATATGCAAAAATTGCCACTAAAACCCCAGTAATTACTGAATTGAATAGTAAGGGTTCTTCTTTGTGTGCGCGCATGTATGATGCTAAACAAAAAATTATATGGTTAATAATGTTAATAATGGCAATTAGCACCACCGTATTAACCCCTGAAACCCTGTCAGCTAATGGCATCCCCATGATCATCATAACCTTAAGAGTAACCACAAACATAAAAGATAATAAAATATTAAAAGCGAGTGAACATATGAATATTTTTTTAAATAAAATATTTAACTCAACTCTATTGCCGCAAGATATTAATCTGGACATTGATGGTATTTTTGCATTTACCCAACTCATTGATAGCGTTAATATCGTAGAAAATATCGTAAGTAGAAGACCTAATTTACCAGCTTCCGCGGCACCTTGATTTGAAAAGACTAGTGGGTTAAATAGTTGAAATATGAAGTAACCGCTTATCCAGCTGATGGCTATGCGCCATTGGAATGGAAATATTTCATGACGCCACGAAATAGAAACCTTATTTTTCACATCTATTTTGTCCGCTTTGTACACTGGTGAAAAAAGGACACTAAATTTAATTTTGAATATATAAATAAGACTGAACAATGCAGCCATGCCAGAAACGGCAGGGATTGCATTTAATTTAAAATGAAAAGATAATAAGACAGCAAGGCTGAGGTAACCCGCAATTGATTGGTACAGTCGCAAACGTGCAACACGTCCAACAAATCCCATCCCTTCTAATACAGACAAAAACGGGCTGGCAAATATATTTAAAGATGAACAGAATACAATGCCAAACCATGCATAAACCCAATCAGACTGATGTAATGAGCCATGTGTATTAAAAAAATGAATACCAATATAATAGACAGTAACAAAAAACAAAATTGAAATGACAGCATACCACTTAACCAACATAGCTATAAGTGAATAAATCCTATCAACAGAATTCCTTCTACCATCTAATTTCCCATCTGTTACTTTTACATTTACCATTTCATGGCTAATCATTTGAGTAATAACAAAGTTAAACCCTAACTCGAAAAATATCTGCATGCCAATAAGACTAGCAAATGTAAAATAATAACCTTGCTCGGGTGTCGATAAGAAAAAAGGAATAATCAACACAAGTAATGCACCCGATACTGTCGACCATAATCTTAGTAAGAGAGTATTTCCAATATCAAAATCGACACCTAGTTTTTGAACTATTTTTTTAAAAAAAATTATCATTTATCATTCACTAATTTAAAAACCATTTAAATATTATAAGAACCAATAAGTGCATCAATTTCAAGTTGCACTGATTCTAATGATGAATAACGAGGCTCAAATCCAAATTTAGTGGCTAGTTTATTTTTAGAGTAATAATTATTTTTAGAGCCTGTCGCATTTATTATATCCTTTTCTTTTTCCTCGCTCCATTTGAGTCCATATTTATGCTCACAGAATTTCAACAACTCAAATTTATCTATTGGCATTTTAGAAAAGCAGTCAACCGCTGTATTGATATGCTCTTCATAGTTTAGCAAGGCCTCAATTAGCTGGAAAAAATCTTCTGGATGCAGATAATCTCTTACCATATGAGAAGGTGATACTGTTAAAACACTTTTATTTTTTATCGCACTAACGATATCTGTAATAAAGAAACCAGTATTCAGGCTTTGATAACGACTAAAAACATTAAAAACTCGAATATCAACAATTTTTTTATCTTTATTCAACCGATGATTAGCCTCAGCATATAACTTAGCAATTGCATATGCATTGTTGTCACCCAGTCTGTTAATAGGTATTTGTGCCATGCTTTGTTCTGTAACAGGCTCAGAGAAAACTGATCCATATACAGCACCGCTACTTAAAAACAAATATTTGCTATTTTGATGCAATGACAAGTACTTCATTACCATATTGTCATATAGTTCTGTTACTTTCATTATTTCTGAACTATTTTCAACAATACTTATTGGTTTCCCTTGCCCAATAAAATTTATTATCGCATCGAAATGTTTATCTTCGTGAGTGAAATCGATAATGTCGCAAGAACTATATGAGCAAGCCCAATCAATTTCCTTCATAAACTCAACAACATGTTCTGGCCGCCGAGAATATAGTGTCAGCGAATGATCACTGTTAGCTAGAGCCCATTGTCTAAGTAAGTCTTGAGCTATTTGACTCGTTGCACCTAATATAGCAATGTTCATCATTTAATCTTTCACCGGATACTGTTTATCAATTGGATTTCCAAACGCAAGACGTGGGCGGCACTCACGTGCATCGCTCATTAAAATTTCTATGAGCATTGGCTTAGGATCTTTAATAAAGTTATTGATATAACCTGAAAACTCAGCCAGATCGGCAGTGGTGAATGACTCAATATTATAAGCTTTACCAATACTGCTGAAGGATGAACTATAACCACTCCAGAAAGTCGAGTCATTACGCCCATCAAAATACATTTCCTGGAATGCGCGAACCATTCCTAATGACTGGTTATTGAAGACAATCGTCAATACAGGGAGGCGCTCTCTGGCAATAATATCCAGCTCCTGAATGTTCAATTGAGCGCCGCCATCACCGGTTAATATCACCGTTGGGCACTCAGCAGCATAGGCAACACCAACGGCTGTTGGGATAGCAAATCCCATGGCGCCAAGGCCACCAGAATGATGAATTGCCTGCTTTTCTCCCAGCAGTAAAGAATGAGCAACCCACATCTGATTATTACCTACATCAGCGACATAATGTACAGGCCTATTGTCAAACGCATTGCTAAGGGTTTGGCATATCTGGAATGGGCTAACCGACCAGTCTGCATATTCATCCTGGTAATTATTCTTCCAATGCGTATCTAGTTCAAGCTGCCATGATTTTTTTTCTATGTGGCTTTGCCCTTCTAAATACTGCAAATGAGCGATTAAAAAATCTTCGCAAGTTTCATTTACATTAATATCAGCGATAACTCTGTTTTCTAACTGGGCTTCATCGAGATCGATTTGTATGATTTTAGCATTACGCGCAAAATCAGCAGTATCCGCTCCCGTCTGCCTCACATCCATACGGCTGCCGAGAACAATCAGCAAATCGCAATTTTGTACGGCATAGTTAGCGGTTCGGGTACCGTAACTGCCAATCATTCCGTAGTAGGCAGGCCGTTGTCGTGTTTTTTCACTTCCTTTCAGACTACTTACGTGAGGCAGGCCAGATTCAGAAATAGCTTTTTGCCACGCGGCGAAGTGAGGCTCATTAATTGCTCCGCCACCGATAAGGAACACTGGCTTCTGAGCGCTGGAAAGTAGCGCCAATACTTCATCAAATACCTTCTCGCTGTTATTTTTGGCATTCTGCTTATCTTTTTTAACAGCCAGGTAATCAATAATATCGTCAGGTAATTCTGCACGCTGCAGATCCATTGGGATATCTATCAGTACCGGTCCAGGGCGGCCACTCTTAGCTATATCGATAGCCTGCTGCAGCACCGGAATAATTTCTTCTTTGCATGTTATTTGATGTGCAAACTTAGTAATACTTTTGACAATACTAACAATATCCAGCTCCTGGAATCCCTGCTGGCGAATATTCCTTTCTAATTTGAGCTCATTAGTATTAACCTGACCCGTTATAAAAATGCAAGGGCAACTATCGAGCCAGCAGTCAGCAATACCCGTAATAAGGTTTGTTGCTCCAGGCCCACTAGTACCCAGCGCCAATCCTAATTTCTGATTGTTTGTAGCACGAGCGATACCACCAGCTGCAAATGCTGCCGCTTGCTCATGGTGCAAAGAGACCATTTTGGTTTTGCCCAGAACATTAATACTATCGACGAGATGGGCAATCATTCCACCAATCAGCTCAAAGCCATAATCGACATTATTCGCACTTAGCACTTCAGCAATAGCATCAGAAGCTTTCATTATAACCTCAGAAATCAGGCGAACCAGAATGCCTCTGGTTCGTCATTTTTTAATTAAAAATTAGAAATTCAAACCAAAGAATTCTTCGAACTTGCTAACCACATAATCCAGGTGATCGGTGGTCAGGCCTGGGTAGATACCAATCCAGAAAGTTTGGTTCATGATGCGGTCTGTGTTCGTCAGTTCGCCAACAACGCGGTATTTGACGTTAGCGAAGTACGGCTGGCGAGTCAGGTTACCTGCAAACAGCAAACGGGTGCCGATTTTGGCTTCGTCCAGGAATTTCACCAGATCAACACGGTTTACGCCGCTGGTTTCTTTCAGCGTAATAGGGAAACCGAACCATGATGGATCAGATTTCTCAGTTGCTTCCGGCAGCTCCAGGAACTCAGCACAAGACTGCAGCGCTTGTTTCAGGTAGGCGAAGTTAGCTTTACGCTGCTCGACGAACTCTTCTACGCGCTCCAGCTGAGCCAGACCACAGGCAGCCTGCATGTCGGTGATTTTAAGGTTGTAGCCCAGGTGAGAGTAGGTGTATTTGTGATCGTAACCTTCCGGGAGAGAACCCAACTGCTGGCTAAAACGCTTGCCACAGGTGTTATCGCAGCCAGGTGCACAGTAGCAGTCACGGCCCCAGTCACGGAAGGACTCAATCAGCTTCTTCAATTCGCCGGATTTGGTGAATACTGCACCACCCTCACCCATGGTGATGTGGTGAGCCGGGTAGAAGCTAACGGTACCGATGTCGCCGAAGGTACCTACCATTTGGCCATCATAAGTCGTACCCAGCGCGTCACAGCAGTCTTCAATCAGCCACAGATTGTATTTATCTGCAATTCGACGAACTTCGCTCAAATTGAATGCGTTGCCGAGCGTGTGAGCAATCATAATAGCTTTTGATTTCTCAGTGACGGCAGCTTCAATCAGGGAAGCGTCGATGTTGTATGTCGGGATATCAACATCAACAAATACAGGGATCAGGCCGTTCTGAATCGCAGGGTTAACGGTGGTTGGGAAACCTGCCGCGACGGTAATCACTTCATCACCAGGCTTCAGAGCGCGATCGCCCAATTTTGGTGAGGTTAATGCGGTCAACGCCAGAAGGTTTGCAGAAGAACCTGATGTGGTAGTTAACACATGAGGGACACCGATAAACTCACCCAGTTTCTTTTCGAAAGCATCGTTAAAACGGCCGGTCGTTAACCATCCGTCCAGAGAAGCTTCTACCATCAGCTGGAGTTCTTTGGCACCAATAACTTTACCAGATGGTGGCACTACGCTTGCACCTGCAACAAAAGGCTTTGGGCTCAGTGCCGCATCTGCGTATTGGGCGACGAGTTGGGAGATTTGTTCACGCAGGTTATTTGCTGTCATTGCTCTGATTCCTGTTACTTATTTTCTTAACTAATAGTGGTGGTCATGTAGTCATGGATTTCGCGCTTTGAACAAGCCAGCATATCTTCGCCGTTTATCCATGCTTTATGCCATTTAGCGATGCGACCAAGTGTTTCAACCAGCCCCCAACGAGGTTGCCAGCCTAATTGCATGTGTGCTTTCGAGCAATCCAGCTTCAGGTAATGCGCCTCATGAGGATGGTTTTCACCATCCAGATGCCAGCTTGCACTTTCACCCCAAAGCCCGACCATCTTGTCGACGATGAACTCGACGGTTTTCGCATCTTCCTCACGCGGGCCAAAGTTCCACCCTTCTGAGAACTTCGCCCCGTCGGAATATAAATGCTGTGCCACGACGATGTAACCCGACAGCGGCTCAAGAACATGCTGCCACGGACGAATTGAGTGCGGGTTGCGAATAACGACCTGCTGGTTATTTTCAAAAGAACGTAAAATATCTGGAATTAAACGATCTTTTGCCCAGTCTCCGCCGCCAATCACATTACCTGCTCTGACGGAAGCCAGGCCAACGCCGTGTTTATCGTAGTCTGCGGGATTAAAGAATGAGCTACGAAACGCCGAGGCAACCAGCTCAGCACAACCTTTACTGTTCGAGTAAGGGTCATACCCGCCCATCGCTTCATTTTCACGATAGCCCCATACCCACTCGCGATTCTCATAGCATTTATCGCTCGTGATATTAACCACGGCCTTGACTCCCCCAACCTGTTTAACCGCTTCGAGCAGATGAACGGTGCCCATCACATTGGTCGAATAGGTTTCAATCGGTTGTTCGTAAGAGAGACGGACCAGCGGCTGAGCCGCCATATGGAAAATGATTTCGGGCTTAAACGCCGCAATAGATCCACGTAGCTTTTCAAAATCACGGATGTCGCCAATTTCTGACTCCATGAAGTCATCAAGGTGTGCGATATCAAAAAGACTTGGATCGGTTGGGGCCGCTAATGAGTAACCCTTTACCACGGCCCCCATTTCAGTCAGCCACAGTGAAAGCCAGCTTCCTTTAAAACCTGTATGACCGGTAACGAATACCCGTTTCCCCTGCCAAAAGCTCTGATTAATCATTCAACTATTCCCAGGTTTTCCACGGAGCTTTACCTTTTTCCCACAGGCCTTCCAGGTAAGTCTTATCACGCAGCGTATCCATTGGCTGCCAGAAGCCGGTGTGCTCATAGGCCATCAGTTCACCCTGTTTTGCCAGGGCCATCAAAGGCTCCTGCTCCCAGGTCGTCGCATCGTTGTCGATGAGATCGATGACGGAAGGGTTCAGAACAAAGAAGCCGCCGTTGATCATCGCGCCGTCGCCTTTCGGCTTTTCCTGGAACGAACGAACCTGACCCGCGTTAATATCCAACGCGCCGAAACGGCCCGGTGGGAAGGTCGCCGTTAACGTGGCTTTTTTACCGTGTGACTTATGGAAATCAATGGTCGCTTTGATATCCAGATCGGCGACACCATCTCCGTAGGTGAACAGGAAAGCCTCATCATCTTTTACATACTCAGCGACGCGTTTCAGGCGGCCACCGGTCATTGAAGCGTCGCCGGTATCTACTAAAGTGACGTTCCATGGTTCAACGCGCTTGTGATGAACTTCCATGCGGTTTTCTGCCATATGGAATGTGACATCGGACATATGCAGGAAGTAGTTCGCAAAATACTCTTTAATCACATAGCCTTTATAACCACAGCAGATAATGAAATCTTTAATACCGTGGGCGGAATACATTTTCATAATGTGCCAGAGAATTGGCTTGCCACCGATTTCAACCATCGGTTTTGGCTTTACAATTGTCTCTTCACTTAATCTGGTTCCAAGTCCACCAGCCAGAATCACCGCTTTCATGTCGTGCCCTCAATTTTATTTCGATGCGGTAAAGGCATCAGAATAGAAGTTCTCTACGGAGAGATGTTTAGTCATAAAGTCCTTTTTACTGGCATCGATCATGACAGGCGATCCGCATGCATAAATGTCGAAGGACTCAAGGGAATCAAAATCATCCATTACGGCGTGATGGACAAATCCTTTACGCCCGTTCCAGTTTGCATCTTCGCCTGATACCACCGGAACAAAATGAATGTTGTCGTGCTGTTCACACCATTGCTGTGGCAACGGTGAATAGAAGTCATTTCCCTGCGGCATGCCCCAGTAGATATGAATCTCGCGCGTACTGTTATTCTGCACAAGATGTTCAACCATTGATTTTACCGGTGCAAACCCAGTACCACCGGCCAGGAAAATAAGCGGCCGCTCATTCTCTCTGATGAAGAATGTCCCGCAAGGCCCTTCAATTCGCATCAGCGTATTTTCTTGCAGATCGCTGAAAATAAGCGTGCTCATCTGGCCATTGGGCACATTTCTGATATGAAGCTCAACGCCGTCGGCCTCATTGCTATTAGCAATTGAATAGCTGCGGGTCACGCCTTTATATTGCAAATTAATATACTGCCCTGGCAGGAAGCCCATTTTCGCAGTAGGCGGCATGCGCAGCTTCAGGCTGATAACATCTGCAGAAACCAATTCGGCGCTATTCACTTTGCAAGGAACGATTTTCTTTACTTGCCCAGCCAGTTCCGGGAAGTAGTTCGCCTTAAGCTCCAACGCTGTTTTGGGCTTACAGCAGCAAGTCAGTATTTTTTCCCCGTGGCCGAATACTCTGCCACTGGCATCGATAGCCTCCCCGGCAAGCAGGTCAGATTCGCAAATACCACAATCGCCGTTTTTACAGCTGTGCTCAAGGTGAATACCTGCTGAAAGCGCCGCATCGAGGATGGATTCATCCTCTTTGCCAGGAAATTCAATGTTTGAAGGAAATATTTTTATAATGTGAGACACGTTATTTACTCTGAGAATGAAACCTGATGCAGCAACGGCGCTACAGCATCTTTGGCTGATAGCTCTGGCGCTTGAGAGATGGGCCAATCGATACCAATACTTTCGTCATTCCACAAAATGCTGCCTTCAGAGGAAGGGGCATAGTACTGGGTTGCTTTATATAAAAACTCAGCCGTATCGCTCAGCGTGACGAAGCCATGAGCAAAACCTTCAGGGATCCACAGCTGGCGTTTATTTTCCGCAGACAAATGAACGCCAACCCACTGGCCGAACGTTGCTGAGCCTTGACGAATATCAACCGCAACGTCAAACACTTCACCGGCAGTGCAGCGGACTAATTTACCCTGCGCGTGCTCGCCTCTTTGGAAATGCAAACCTCTCAGTACACCTTGCCTGGACTTCGAATGGTTATCCTGCACAAAAGCCACCGGGCGTCCGACAGCCTCTTCGAAAATACGCTGACTAAAGCTTTCAAAAAAGAAACCGCGTTCGTCGCCGAACACTTTAGGTTCAAAGATCAGAACTTCTGGTATTGCCGTTTTTATTACGTTCATGACTTATAAACCTTTGACCATCTTCAGGAGATATTTACCGTAATCATTTTTGGACAGCGGTTCAGCCAGTTTTCTAACCTGCTGAGCGTCAATAAATCCTTTACGGAACGCAATCTCTTCCGGACAGGCGACTTTGAGCCCCTGACGCACCTCAATGGTCTGGATAAAATTACTGGCCTCAATCAAGCTCTGGTGAGTCCCGGTATCAAGCCAGGCATAGCCCCGTCCCATCATGGCAACCGATAATTCCTCTTGTTCCAGATACAATCGGTTAATATCGGTAATCTCGAGTTCACCGCGTGGGGATGGCTTCAAGCTTTTCGCCATTTCGACAACGTTTTTGTCGTAGAAATATAATCCGGTCACCGCATAGTTACTTTTTGGTTCAAGCGGCTTCTCTTCAAGCGAGACGGCTTTACCACTTTTATCAAACTCCACCACACCGTAACGTTCCGGGTCATGGACATGGTAGGCAAAGACGGTGGCACCGGATGTTTTAACCGTTGCATTTTCCAGCTGTTTTTGCAGGTCGTGACCATAGAAAATATTGTCACCCAGCACTAACGCACAATCGCTATCGCCAATAAACTCTTCGCCGATAATAAAAGCCTGCGCCAGCCCGTCCGGGCTTGGCTGCACTTTGTATTGCAGGTTAAGCCCCCACTGTGTGCCATCACCCAGTAGTTGCTCAAAGCGCGGCGTATCCTGCGGCGTACTGATGATTAAGATGTCACGGATACCGGCCAGCATCAGCGTGCTGAGCGGGTAGTAGATCATCGGTTTATCGTAAATAGGTAACAGTTGCTTGCTGACAGCCATCGTTACTGGATAAAGACGAGTGCCGGAACCCCCGGCCAGAATGATGCCTTTACGTGAAGTCATGTTCATTTCTCTACTCATGTGTTTCACCCATCCCGGGTCAAACATGTTACTGAAAAACTATGCGTTAGCCGTAAACAGCTCAGTAAGCATGCGTTTTACACCGTGTTCCCAGGACGGTAACACCAGACCAAATGTCTGCTGGAACCGGGTATTGTCTAATCGAGAGTTCGACGGTCGGCGGGCGGGTGTTGGGTAAGCAGATGTTGGCAACGGATTTGTTCTCGTCACAGCCAAATCAACACCTGCATTTTTAGCTTCAGCAAACACTAATCGAGCGTAGTCGTACCACGTTGTCGAGCCGGAAGCTACCAGATGGTATAACCCTGCAACATCGGGTTGTTGTCGCGCAATTCGAATGGCGTGGGCCGTGCAATCAGCCAGCAATTCAGCGCCTGTTGGGGCACCTGTTTGATCGTTGATAATAGACAGTTCTTCACGATCTTTTGCCAGACGCAGCATGGTTTTTGCGAAATTGTTGCCTTTTGCGGCATAAACCCAGCTGGTTCTGAAAATCAGATGGTTAGGGCAATGTGTCTGTAACGCTATCTCACCGGCACGCTTCGTTTCACCGTAGACATTCAGCGGTGCAGTCTCATCGGTTTCTTTCCAGGGTGTTTCACCATCCCCTGGGAAAACATAATCGGTAGAGTAATGCACAACCCACGCACCGATTTTTGCGGCCTCTTTAGCGATGGCTTCAACGCTGATGGCGTTTAGAAGCTGCGCCAGCTCAGGTTCGGATTCTGCTTTATCCACCGCCGTATGCGCCGCTGCATTAACGATGACGTCAGGCTTAACGCGGCGTACCGTTTCAGCAATGCCTTCCGGATGGCTGAAATCACCGCAAAATTCTTCTGAACGAACATCCAGAGCAGTAACGTTACCTAATGGTGCCAGCGCGCGCTGTAGTTCCCAACCTACCTGCCCCGTCTTACCGAAGAGTAAGATATTCATTTACGCTCACCGTAATTTTGCTCAATCCAGCTTTTATAGGCACCGCTCTTAATGTTTTCTACCCATTGCTGGTTGTCTAAATACCACTGAACCGTTTTACGAATACCCGACTCAAACGTCTCCTGCGGCTTCCAGCCCAGCTCGCGAGAGATTTTATCTGCATCAATCGCGTAACGACGGTCATGCCCAGGGCGGTCAGTGACATAGGTAATTTGGTCGCGGTACGAGCCCTCTTTAGGCACAATCTCGTCCAACAAATCACAGATAGTATGCACAACCTCGAGGTTCTTCTTCTCGTTGTGACCACCGATGTTGTAGGTCTCACCTACCTGCCCTTGAGTAACAACCGTATAAAGCGCACGCGCGTGGTCTGCAACATACAGCCAGTCACGGATCTGATCGCCCTTACCGTAAATCGGCAGCGGTTTTCCTTCCAGAGCATTCAGAATAACGAGTGGGATCAATTTCTCAGGGAAATGGAACGGCCCGTAGTTATTTGAGCAATTGGTGACGACCGTCGGCAAACCATAGGTGCGGAGCCAGGCGCGAACGAGATGATCGCTGGAAGCTTTCGATGCAGAGTATGGGCTGCTTGGCGCGTACGCCGTCGTTTCTGTAAACAGGGGCAATGCTTCGCCCTGTGCAACTTCATCCGGGTGCGGAAGATCGCCATACACTTCATCAGTAGAGATGTGATGGAAACGGAAGTTCGTCTTCTTCTCCGCGGCTAATCCGGACCAATAGTGACGGGCTGCCTCAAGCAAAACGTAGGTGCCAACAATATTGGTCTCAACAAAAGCTGCCGGGCCGGTGATGGAGCGATCGACATGGCTCTCTGCGGCCAGATGCATGACGGCATCCGGCTGGTGTTGTTCAAAAATCTGCTCGATTGCTGCAGCATCGCAAATATCCGCCTGAACGAAATGATAGCGCTCATTAGCGGAGACATCGGCTAAAGACTCCAGATTACCGGCATAGGTTAACTTATCTACGTTAACCACACTATCCTGAGTATTATCAATGATATGACGAACAACGGCTGAGCCAATAAACCCGGCACCGCCGGTAACAAGGATTTTCACTGTGCAGTCTCTCTATAATCTTGTTATTACATTCAAGGGAGCAGCACCCTGAATATAATATATTTGAGATATCTCTTAAGGATAGATGCATGCTGAACCTGAATTTTAGCCATGCTACCGCCCCTGGCTCAACAGCTACCAGTGCACTGTACAACATAGGCCATAGCGTACCTTCAGGTACCGCATGCAAGAAATCGCCACGATTTTATATTTCATACGGCAATTCTCAAGGAAAAACTTTGGTCTATACACAACGGCCAAAAAATGATAAGCCCATGAAAAACTTAGACTTCACTGTCGATTAATAAAGCAAAACGGCGGCTCATCGTTCAACGCCTGGCTCAGACTGAACGTTATGCCACCGTTTACCGCACCCTCATCCATGAAAGCGACTTAAAGCAGGACTATGCGTCAGCAAGAAGCTTTTGAATACGCTCGCGAAACTTCTGCCCTTCTTTATGGTTGCGTAGCCCGTACTGGACGAACGCCTGCATATAGCCCATTTTCTTACCGCAGTCGTAGCTCTCGCCGGTCATCTGCATCACTTCAACTGGCTGAGTTTCGTTCAGTACCGCTATGGCGTCGGTTAACTGAATACGCCCCCATGCACCTGGTTCCGTTTTTTCCAGCAGCGGCCAGATATCGGCCGAAAGCACATAGCGCCCCACCGCCGCGAGATCGGAGTCCAGCGTTTGCGGCTGATCCGGTTTTTCAACAAACTCAACTACGCGGCTCACCTGCCCTTCATTCAGCAAAGGTTCCTGAGTGGTAATCACCGAGTAGGCAGCCAGATCTTCATTTGGCATATGCTTAGCCAGCACCTGGGTGCGGCCGGTTTCATTGAAGCGAGCCACCATGGCGGCCAGGTTATAGCGCAGCGGATCGGCACTCGCGCCATCAAGCACCACATCTGGCAAAACCACCACAAATGGATTGTTACCAACGATCGGCTGTGCGCAAAGGATAGAGTGCCCCAGCCCAAGCGGCTGAGCCTGGCGAACGTTCATGATGGTGACGCCCGGAGGGCAGATAGACTGGACTTCAGCCAGCAGTTGGCGCTTAACGCGCTGCTCAAGCAGGGCTTCCAGCTCGTAAGAGGTGTCGAAGTGGTTTTCAACGGCATTCTTGGAAGAGTGAGTCACCAGCACGATTTCTTTGATACCCGCGGCAACAATTTCGTCGACGATATACTGGATCATCGGTTTATCAACAATTGGCAGCATCTCTTTAGGGATAGCTTTTGTTGCTGGCAGCATATGCATGCCCAAACCGGCTACCGGGATAACTGCTTTAAAATTAGTCATTTCGCTCCTACCTCATAACAGCTGAGAAAATGCATATTCACGCTTAACTTGAACAGTCTTTGATGACTTAACATCAATTGAACAATCTGAGAGCACTGTTGAGTTAAGATACTCTTTCGCTGCCATAAGCTTTACTCAGAATAATCGGAAAGCAATCGCGAATACTAACTAATTGATATATTTCCGAATTTTCGTAGTTCGCAAGTCATCTTCAGCAATGTGTTACTCAGTCACAAACGTAATATCGTCTTTCTTATCATGCACAAATTCATACTGCAGAGTACGATCCAATCCCTGAGAGAGCGAGTAAGGAGCAAAAAAACCACAGCTATGCACTTTTGACGCATCAAACTGAGTAGTTGCACAGAATTTCTTCACCCGAACAGCGCTAATAGCGTATTTTTTACCGGTAACTTTACTTAAAATATCGAAGCAAAGGCCACCCAACATGCCAAGGCTGTATGGAAGATGTACAGAAGGAATCTTTTTATTGAGACTTTTTTCTACTTCAGAAACCAACTGATTCATATTGAGATCGGGTTTGTCGACGTAGTTGTAAACCTCATAACCGACATGTACGTTAGCTAATTTGTACTTAATAAATTCAACAATATTACCAACATAAGCCATTGACTTATAGTTATTGCCGGCCCCAACCATCGCAAATTTCCCGCTCGCAATCTGCTTGAGCAAGTTGTATACATTGCCTCGGTTACGCTCCCCAAAAATAACGGTAGGACGAATGATAGTCAGTGAACGATCGCCTGGAGAGTTCTGATGCCATTCACGCAATACCTCCTCTGCCTGCCACTTGCTCTTGCCGTAATGATTGAAGGGATCATGGGGATGACTTTCATCAGGGTTTGTTTTATTCAATCCATAGACCGCCACTGAACTTGTGAAAATGATGTTTTTGACACCATTTTTTTCCATTGCAGCCAGTACGTTACGTGTACCTTGAACATTTACGTCGTAGTAAAGCGATGTTGGACTAACATCATCACGGTGTTCAGCAGCTAAAAGAACGATTGTGTTATAACCGTTAAGTGCCTTGTCGAGGGTTTCCTGATCACGCACATCTCCCAGCGTAGTGATTTCAGGATAGAAATGGCTTTGCTGCTTATCCAGGTTATGGATAGCAAAGTCGGGAAGGGTTGTCTCCAGAAGTCTGGTGCCTACGAAGCCAGATGCGCCGATTAACAAAACTTTTTCGTTCATAAATCACTTATTCTGTTTGTATTGAACAAAATTTGAGATAAAGCTGGATGCTTAGCTTGGATTGTAACCACCAACAATCCAGACCCTAACTTTAACTAGCGGATCCTCAGATTATAGTCTTTTCGTGCTTTGATGCCAGCATGAATTCGCTAAACAAATAACGCATGCTAGCGCTCTGGCGCGGCGAGCAAAATAGGCAAACACCTCTAATTAAGCGTCCGTTGACTGAGAATTGTCCCAAAGGGAGTTGCAATATTACTTATTCACTTCCGGCAGCCTGAAATTGAGATTCTCACTATTGACATGTAGCTGGTCTACCCGGTCTATATCAACCGAGCTTTGCCCCTTTTCATTGACAGCATGAATATTTGACAGCGACAGTAAGGTGTCATTTTTAGCCATAAACTTCCCACGTACGTCTTTGCGAAGATCAAAGTTCATCTTCAGCGCAGGTCCGTTAGTTGAAAGCTGCATAACATTGATATTTCTCATAAAAAGATGCTGAGGTTTGTTATGAAACTCTAGCGTCGCGCGCTTCATTGTAACGTTGGTCATCGCCACAAAGGAGGTCGCATTGCCGGATGAAATCTGGATCCCGCGCAGCGGGCTGGTCAGCTCGCTGTTATCGAGTTTTATATCGCTCAGCTTAAAGTTTTGCGGAATAGACAGGTAATTACCTTTGATTACACCGTAACCAATCAGCATTCCCGCACTGTTAACCATATCCACATCATCAATCACAAAGTTATCGCAGCCATATATCGCGACGGTGGCATTATCGATCCCGGCGGTGCGGCTAAAGGTCGGATTAATATTACGCGCTTTTACGTTACGAATAAGGAAATGCTTCCCATTCTCAACATGAACTAACTGGCGACAGTTACTGCCGGTGATATTGGCCACCACGAAGTTTTTTACCGCCTGATCTTCTGGATAATTATTGTTATACGTACTGCCCGCCAGCCCGATGCCTATTCCCCAGTTAATCTTTCCGTTAGTACAGTTAATGTTGTCAATAACATGGTCAGAAATCAGCAGATCGCTATCGTTTATCGCCACGTTCCACTCAATGGCATCCCCTTGCAGATGGCTGAAATGGCCGTTAGTGATGCGAACGTTCTCCATGCGGTTATGAAAGCCCTGGCGCAGTATCGCGTAGTTGGCATCGTGTACGGTGATGTTGTCGATGGTGAAGTTACGCATCGTACGGTTATCTTTCCCGCCAATGTAAATCTGCGCCACATTGACAAACCCGCTCATATCAATGCCTTTGATCGTACAGTCGGAACCCCGCACATCCAGCGTGATGTTGTTAAACCGCCCCTTTCCCTCGCCGACAATCTGGCAGCCATCCTGCAGCACAAAGCGCCCTTTGCCGTTGCCTTTCAGCCCGCCGGCCACCTGTAGCGTTTTACCCTGCGGCATGAAAATAGCGGTATTGATGCTGTCGCAGACTAAATCCACCGGCACCTGAACGACGTCTGCCTCGGCAAACGCCTGCTTAAAGGCGGCTATCCAGTCGTTTTGATAGAAATCTTTGACGTTGACCTCTGTTCCCCGGCCGATAGCTTTTACCGTGCCGGGAATAAGGGATGCAGCCGCTAGTGCAGAACCCGCGGCCAGCAGCTTACGGCGAGATGCGGAGAAAGGAATGCGCTTCAGTGGATTGCTTTTCGACATAAGTCCTCATCATAGGATTCGGTGATTTACAGCGTCTGAAGCTGACGGGCAAGCTGCTGGTTGATAACCTGCTGATTGAACTGGCTGGTAACTTTTTCCCTGGCGCGCGACAGCATCAGCTGCAGGTCACTTTCCGACACGGAAGCCGAGGCCTGCAGCTTATCGGCAAGGGCAAAAGCGTCCTTTTCCGGTACCAGCCAGCCCGACTTATCGGCGTCGATAAGCTCAGGGATGCCGCTATGAACGGTCGACACGACGGGGATCCCAACGGCCATCGCCTCCATCAGCGCGACGGGGATCCCTTCCATGTCGCCATCTTCACCGGTGACAGAAGGCAGCAAGAAGAGGTCGGCCCTGTCGAGCATCGCTTTCACCTCATGACTCGGCTTGAAGCCGGGCATAAAGACCACGTCCTCCAGCTGCAGTTGCTCAATCAGCGTCTTCAGACGGCGCTCCCAGGGGCCAATGCCAAGAATGTTGTAGCGAAATGCCACGCCGCGAGCCTTCAACAGGCGGCAGGCTTCAATGGCAATATGTAAGCCTTTTTTTTCCGTCAGGCGCGCAACGGAGACAATCTCCAGCGGCGTGCCCGGCGTTTTCATAGGCCTCAAAGAAAACTTGTCCATATCCACGCCCATTCTGGATACCGCAATTTTGCTCTCCGGGCAGCCCATCTGCTTCAGGCGATTTGCCCAGAGATTGCTTATCGGCAGCATCAAATCTCCGCGCTCAAACAGCTGCCTGTATTCAGGCGTGTAATGAGCCAGCGCATCCCGGTGCGAAATATCTATGCCGTGGAATACGGTGGCAATTTTGCCTTTTAGCACACCAAGCTCCTTGAGCTTGGCTGCCGTGACGCCTGCCGGGCCAAAATGCGCGATAAAAACGTCGGCCTCCAGCGGCTGCTTCTGCCGCCCGCAAATAGATGACAGGATCAGATTACGGGCCTCATCGCCGTAGCGAGCACGACTCAAGGCTCGCCAGGTTCTGCCCCGCAGGCCGCCACGGAGCGTATTCAACGCACGGCTTTGCAGCTTGCCGACTTTACCCTCTGGTTCATCAAGCAACCAGACGGTTTTCTCCGAAAGCCCGTAGCTTTTAAACGTCGCGTGGGTATTGGTCAGATCCCCTTTTTGCAGGGCAACAATCTCAACCTCATGGCCCATGTCGATAAAAGCGGTGATCTGGTTCAGCACAAAGGTTTCCGACGCCAGCGGAAACTTCAGCAGGAAGAAACCTACCTTCATTTCCCCTCCTTGACTCGCTCAAGCACCGATTCCACCATTTTCATGCCGTTTGCGCGCTCGGCGCTTACCGCCAACGCAAGCCGCTGGTTAATTGACGGCAACTGCCCAAGCACGTCAGCGACTACGCCCTGCAGAGAACCGTCCAGCAGTTGGCGAATATCGATGGCCATTTCAGGCATACCGAGCTGCTGCATAATGCCTGCGGATTTGTGTTCGTAGTTGATCGCCACGGCCGGCGTGCCAAAGTTCATCGAGATAATCGCCGAGTGCAGGCGAGTCCCCACCGTCAGCTCGCAGGCGGCGAAGATTTTGCCCATCTCCAGATCGTTAAGCTCATCCATCACGACGTGATAGTCATCGGGCTGCCTGATGTACTGGCGAATGTTGAGCGCCACCATGCGATCGTCTTTGTTATAGCTGTCGATACCGGTACAGGTGGAAAGCGCCAGAACCTGGTAACCCTGCTCAATGGTGCGGTTCACCACTTCGGCAAAGGCCCGCTCGTAAGCTTCCTGGGTGGTACCCAGCCGCTTATCGAACGGCGCAAGTTCCCGTAGCGTAATCGCCACGGTTTTCTTACCTTCAATTACGCCAAGCCAGTGCTTAACCGCATAGCTCGGTACAAAATCCTCTTCATGCTGTGCCACCAGCCATGCCGTATCGACCCCCTGCTCGACCTTGCTGGTATCTATCTGACTTTTCTTCATCAGATCCAGGCTCACGGTTTCGCGCAGGATAAGTGACTTCGCGTGGCCGAAAACGTAGTTCGCCAGCTGGTTAAACTGCGGATCCTGGAACGGCCCCACGCTATGGCCGACCATATAGACGGGTTTACGCGCCATAAAACTGCACAGCGCATGTTCAAACTGGCTCACGCCATACAGGTCAACAAAGAACGAGCCGCCGACCTGAATAATCGCATCGTACTCCTGCAGCGATTTCACAAAATCGATGAACCCCTGCGGGATAGCAATATTACGCAGTCGCCCGGTGTTGGTCGCCTTCGCCAGCAGCACCTGGTGCTGATATTTACGGCGCAGCACTTTTTTTACCCGGCCTACGAGCCCGGCCGCATTGTTGTACTGCTTCATTTGCTTATACAGCCCATCGCCCAGGACCGGGCGCCCCAGCAGCCAGGCTGAACTCACCGGGTAACGGCTCATAACATCTACATGTATGCCGTCGTCAAGCGTGGTAATGGCATCGATCAACCCGCGCAAAATGGCGCTATCACCGCGATTGCCGCAAGTATGGTTGCCAAGAATAAGTAATTTCATATCGACCTCTTAATAGGGTTCTTAGCCAGCGCGAAGCAGCGCTTTCAGGCGTTCGCTGCGGCAAAACTGTTGCTTCATTTCGACGATCAGCGCATTGCGGGACAAAATAATCATCACCATAAAAGCCGCAGCCCCGGCCGCTACCTGTATACAAAGCAACGCCGCCAGGGGCAGATGCCCGTTAAGCGCCACGCCAAGTCCGGCGCTGACAATCAGCGTCGGTAGCGACAGATAAAAAGGCAGCCAGATGCTGAGGATGTACTCCCGGTAGCTGGAGCCCAGCACCGGTTTGATCATGATGAAATAGCTGAGGACGGTGTTAACCACCTGAACAAGCAGGAAACCGAGCGTGACGCCGAGCGCGCCGCCCAGCTGGCCGCCGACGATAATGGCCGGGATAAACAGGAAGGTTTTAAAAACGTTGAATTTAAAACTGATGTCCACCCGCGCCTTCGCCATCAGCAGCGACCCGATCGGGTTCCCGATGGAGCGCAGCAGGCCGACGACGCACAGCAGCTGCAGGATTGGCGTAATGAACTGCCATTTTTCCCCAAACACCAGCGGAACGAAGTTATTTGAGACCACCATCAGCCCCAGCAGCGCCGGGAAGTTGATGATGCCGACAATCGACAGCAGCTTGTAGAAGTTCACCCGCAGCTTCGCGGTGTCATCCTGAATCTTGGCAAACGCCGGGAACAGCACGCGGGTAATGATCGGGTTGAGCTTCATCGGCGGGACAACCGCGACGTTATAAGCCAGGTTATAACCACCGGCGACGCCGGCGCCGAGAATACGCGCCAGTACCAGCGTGGAAAGGTTGGTATTGACGTAGTTGATCACGCTATCGGCGGTCAGCCACGCGCCAAACTTCAGGTTGGAATTAACCGACTTCAGGGAAAAATGGAAACCTGGGCGGTAAATCTTGCGCCCGAAGAAGCCAAACAGTGAGGTACGAACGACGGTATTCACCAGGTAACCGATGATTGCCGTAATAGCAAACGGGTAGTACATCGCCGCCGTGACGGTCACGCTAAAGCCCACCAGCACGGACACCGTCTCAATGGAACCGATTTTTGAGAACTCGAGTTCCTTTTGCATCAGGGCGCGAAACTGCTGCCCGTGCGGAATGACGATAAAAGCAAAGGACAGCGTTTTAATCAGCGGCGACAGGTCCGGGTTATGCAGCACGCCGGCAATCACATCGCTCAGTAAAAAGACCACGATGCATACCAGCACGCCCAGCCCGACGTTTAGCCAGTACAGCGTGGTCAGCTCCAGCTGGCTTATCTCTTTGCGCTGAATAATGGAGTTGGCAATACCAAAATCAGACAGCGTATCGGCCAGGGCGATAATCACCAGCGACACGGTAAGCAGGCCAAACTGGTGGTTATCAATGGTTCTGGCCAGAATAGTCATCTGCGCCAGCCCCAGGCCAATAATAATGACCGTGGCAATCGCGGACCACTTTGCGCCGCTGATGGTTTTTTCTCTCAGGCTCATGTTGGGTTCCGGTCAGTATGCCGCTTTGTTAACAAAGCCTTTGAAAACGGTAAGGAAAACAATCTTGATGTCGAACCACAGGCTCCATTCGCGAATGTATTCCAGGTCAAATTCGACGCGCTTCTCCATCTTGTCGAGCGTGTCGGTTTCGCCGCGCCAGCCGTTAATTTGCGCCCAGCCGGTAATACCTGGCTTGACCTTATGGCGCAGCATGTAGCCTTCGATTAACGCGCGGTATTCTTCGTTGTGGGCAACGGCATGGGGACGAGGGCCGACAATTGACATGCCCCCAAGCAAGACGTTAATAAACTGCGGCAGCTCGTCCAGCGAAGTGCGGCGCAGAAAGCTCCCGATAGGCGTAATACGCTTGTCGCCTTTCGTGGCCTGCACCACCACCGCGTCGTTCTCCATCACTTTCATGGAGCGGAATTTCCACACTTTGATGGGCTTGCCGTCCATCCCGTAGCGGGTCTGACGGAAGATAACCGGCCCAGGCGAAGTCAGCTTCACCGCGAGGCTGATGCACAGCAGAACGGGGGAAATCAGCAGCAGGATAAAAGAGGACAGCACGATATCTTCCAGCCGCTTAAGCACGCTGTTAAAGCCGCTCAGCGGGGTTTCAAACAGCGGCACGACGGGCACGCCGTTTACCTCTTCAGTGCGGGCATTAAGAATATTGAAGGTAAAAACATCGGGGATCAGCAGCACGGAACAGGTGGTATCCGCCAGTTCGCTCACCAGCTTTTTAATGCGCGACTCGTGGCTCATTTCCATCGCAATGTAGATTTTATCAATCTGGCCGTTGCGGGCGTCGGTCACGAGCGTATTGAAGTTGCCCATATAGTTGATCAGCGCGCCTGCCGGCGGTTCATCGTCGTAAACACCCAGCACGTTAAAGCCCAGCCAGGGCTCATTTTTAAAGCTTTGCGCCAGCACCTGACCGACCGGCAGAGAGCCTGCAATGGCAACACGACGCGTATTAAAGCCTTTGTTACGCAGCCAGCCTGCGGCAAATCGAATCCACGATCGGCAAACAACCAGCCCCACGCCGGTCAATACATACCAGGCCAGATAAACCCAGAACGAGCCGTCAAAGTCGCTATTAAAAGCCAGCAGTCCGGCGCTGAAAATCACGCTCAGCGTCCAGTTCTGCAGCAGCAGGAATAACTCGCTGGAGATTTTTACCCCACGCCACGAACGATAAAAATCCGTCATCCCACCGATCATCTGAAACACAACGAGGGTCAATAAAGCCATCAGCAGATGCATATAGAGAAACGGCAAAGCGTTAGCCTTACAGACCATCCACAGCCCGGCAAACATGATGCTGATGTCGGAAAAACGTTGCACCATAGAGATCAACGATGCGTTGGTTTTTGGCAGCTCGCGCTTTTTTAGATTTGTCATCGTTTTACCTTTGAAAGAAGTCGCATCGGTGTTTTCCCCCTCACCCCAACCCTCTCCCCAAGGGGAGAGGGGGTAATAACTGGAACCAGGAGCATTCCCTCTCCCTTCAGGGGGGAGTAGGAAGTTCTGGCTCCTGACTTTCCCCTCTCCCTTCAGGAGAGAGTAGGAAGTTCTGGTTCATGACTTTCCCCTCTCCCTTCCAGGGAGAGGGCCAGGGTGAGGGTTAAAACACACAGATGCGGCAGATTACTGGTTCAGCAAAGCCATAATTTCCTGCGTTCGCGCCTGCATCAGCGTCTCATCACCGCGAGACTCCACGTTCAGGCGCACCACCGGCTCGGTGTTAGAACTGCGCAGGTTGAACCGCCAGTCGCCAAACGCCATGCTGATCCCGTCCGTGTGGTCGATCTCTTCCGCGTGCGGGCCAAAATGCGCACGCACACGCTCAATCGCCGCGGCAGGGGCTTCCAGCTTGCTGTTGATCTCCCCGCTGGCCGGCCACGCCGCCATGCGGTCCTGCACCAGTTCACCCAGCGTTTTTCCCTTCAGGCAAAGCAGTTCGGTCACCAGCAGCCACGGGATCATCCCGCTGTCGCAGTAGGCAAAGTCGCGGAAGTAATGGTGCGCACTCATCTCGCCGCCGTAAATTGCATCCTCTTCACGCATACGTTCTTTGATAAAAGCGTGCCCGGTTTTCGACATCACCGGTTTGCCCCCCGCGCGCTCGACGATATCTACCGTGTTCCACGCCAGACGCGGGTCGTGAATGATTTTGGACCCCGGCTGTTTTTCGAGGAACGCCGCCGCCAGCAGGCCCACGATGTAGTACCCCTCGATAAACTGCCCTTTCTCGTCGAACAGGAAGCAGCGGTCAAAGTCCCCGTCAAAGGCGATGCCCATATCGGCTCCGTGCTCAATCACCGCATCGCGGGTATCGGCACGGCACTCCGGCAGCAGCGGGTTAGGAATCCCGTTGGGGAAATTGCCGTCCGGCGTGTTGTGCACTTTCACGAAGGTCAGCGGCACGTTGAGTGCCTTAAAGCGGGCTTCAATGGCGTCCACAATCGGGCCCGCCGCACCGTTGCCGGAGTTGATCACCAGCTTCAGCGGTTTGATGTGGCTGACGTTGATGTAGGAGAAAAGATGGTCGAGGTAGGCTTCCACCACCGACACTTTCCGGTAGCTGCCGCGCGCCGCCTCATTCACCGGCGGGAAGTCGTTGGCTTCCGCCAGGCGCTGCACGTCGCGCAGGCCGGTGTCGCCGCTGATCGGTCGGGCGCCCTGGCGCACCAGCTTCATGCCGTTGTAGTCCATCGGGTTATGGCTGGCGGTCACTTCGATCCCGCCGTCCACGTCCAGATGCCAGGTGGCAAAATAGATTTCTTCGGTGCCGGACAGGCCGATATCGAGCACGTCCACGCCCGCGTCCTGCAGGCCACGCGCCAGCGCCTGCTTCAGCGATTCGCTGGTCAGGCGCACGTCGCCGCCCAGCACGATAGTTTTTGGCTGCAGGTACTCACCGTAGGCACGGCCGATGCGCCAGGCGATGTCTTCGTTCAGCTCGTCGCCCAGGCGGCCGCGGATGTCGTAGGCTTTAAAACAGGTCAGTTGCTGCATGATTTCGCTCCTTCGGGCAACAGTTACCCAACCCACGGGTTCGTGGCCCGTGGAGAATGTTTACAATCAGGGATTAAATGCGCCCGTAGCGGTCCTGGAAACGGACGATGTCGTCTTCTTCCAGGTAGGTACCGGAGCGAACCTCAATCAGGTCGAGAGGAATTTTGCCGGGATTTTCCAGGCAGTGGGTCATGCCGAGCGGGATATAAATAGACTCGTTTTCACCCAGCAGTTTGACCTCCTCGCCCAGCGTGACCTTCGCGGTGCCCGCCACCACAATCCAGTGCTCAGCACGATGATGGTGCATTTGCAGCGAAAGCCCCTCGCCCGGCTTGACGGTGATGCGCTTCACCTGGTAACGATCCCCGGAATCAATGGAGTCATATTTTCCCCACGGACGGTAAACTTCCCGGTGATTGTGGTGTTCGTGGCGGCCATCGCCTTTGATTCTCTCCACCACTTTCTTCACGTTCTGGACGTGATCGCGGTCAGCAATCAGCACCGCGTCTTTGGTCTGCACCACCACCAAATCCTTCACGCCAACGGTGGTGACCAGGCCGGACTCGGCATAGATGTAGCTGTTTTCGGTTTCATGGCTGATAACGTCCCCGTGGTGCACATTGCCTTCCGGGGTCTTGGCGCTGATTTCCCATAGCGAAGACCAGGAGCCTACGTCGCTCCAGCCCGCATCCATCGGTACCACAACCGCATCGGCGGTTTTTTCCATCACCGCGTAGTCGATGGACTCATCCGGGCAGGCCAGGAATGCCTGCTCGTCCACGCGAACAAAATCCAGATCCGGATCGACGCTCGCCATCGCTTTTTCACAGGCTGCCAGAATATCCGGGCGGAACTTCGCCAGCTCTTCCAGGTAACGGCCAGCGCGGAACAGGAACATACCGCTGTTCCAGTAGTACTCGCCGCTGGCAACATAGGCCTGCGCGGTAGAAAGATCAGGTTTTTCGACGAACTGCGCCACGCCAAAGGCCAGCGCATCAACGCCGTTTTCCGGGTTAGACACGGCGCCACGGCGAATATAGCCGTAGCCCGTTTCAGGCAAGTCCGGAACAATACCAAAGGTCACCAGCTTACCGGCCTCGGCGTAAGGCATCGCGCTGCGCACTGCGTTACGGAAGGCTTCTTCATTCTGGATGACGTGATCGGCGGCCAGAATCAGCATCAGCGGATCCTGCTGCGGCTGGTTACGCAGCGCCGCAAGCGCCGCCAGCGCGATGGCCGGAGCCGTGTTGCGCCCGGCGGGTTCCAGCACGATATTTTCGGTCAGTTTATTCAGCTGGCGCAGCTGCTCGGCGACGATAAAACGGTGTTCCTCATTGCAAATCACCACCGGGCTTTCGCACTCTACCCCGTTCAGGCGATTGATGGTGGTTTGCAGCATGGTCAGATCCCCTTTCAGGCAGAGGAACTGCTTGGGGTACAGCACGCGGGACAGCGGCCAAAGGCGACTGCCGTTTCCGCCCGCCATGATCACCGGATAGAGTTGTGACTGACTCATAATTTATCCCCGACTTTTTATGAAGAGATGGCCGCAATAAATTGGCTTAACACGTTCTCTTTTTCGAGCGTGCGTTCGGCATATTCACGTGCCACCGTGTTGTTTTGAGGAAGCTGCAGGCACCGTTCTATGCCCGCCGCCAGCGCATCGGCGGACTCGGGCACCACGCAAACCGCTATGCCCGGATAAGCTTCGCAAAGCTGGCCCAGCTCGGTTTCCGGCTCGGCGGTAATCACCGCATTACCGCCTACGGCCAGGATATTGGTCAGTTTTGAAGGCAGTACGGCATCCGCCGCCCCACGACGTTGGATAACCAGATGACAGTCGGCCAGGCCAAGCAGCGCCGGGAGCGCTTCGTAAGACTGTAGCGGGTGGAAAACCACATTATTCAGCCCGTGAACATGCACCAGTTTTTCGAGCCGCTCTTTGCCGCCGCCCTGGCCAACAATCACAAACAGGTACGGGCTCCCGGCGAACCGGCCCGCCACTTCAATCACCGTTTCCAGCCCTTGTTTTTCACCAATATTGCCGGAGTACAGCACGATTTTTTTATCTGCCGGCAGGTTGAGCGCATGGCGAACGGCTTCGATTTGCCCGGGCGCGACATCGCGAAAACGAGCCACTTCCGACCAGTTAGGGAAGAAAATCACCCGCTGCGGATCTACGCCTTTCTCGGTGGCTTTATTCATCATTGAGCGGGAAATAGTGGAGACGTTATCGACGTTGTGCAGGCCGCTCTTTTCAAAGCGCTGCGCAAGGCGAGCAATTTTGCCCGGCGTCTTACCTGCCATACCCAGGCCAAGCATCGCGTCCACTTCATAATCCTGGATATGCAGCAGCGTGCGTGCCCCGCTCAATTTTGCGAGCAGGCGCATCCCCGGCACGCAAAACAGCGTTGGCACCACGCCAATCACGCGATCTGGCTTCCAGCCGCGCTGGGCGAGAAGCGGGAAAAATGAGCTCAGCGCGAAACTGCCTAAATGCAGCAGGCGCTTGAGCGTAGAAGGTTGCTTTGGCACATACAGCGGGCAGCGCCAGACGGTAGCCTTACCCTGCTCTTTTTTGTATTTCCATGCCGAGTAGTCCGGGTGAACTTTCCACACCGGATAGTAAGGAGGCGCGGTGATCACCCGCACCTCATGGCCCTGGCTGGTCATCCACTCCACCATTTCACCGGTGTACTTGCCGATGCCGGTCAGCTCCGGTGAATAGTTAATGCCGTAGACCAGTATTTTCATAAGCCCGGTACCTTCCCTTTGCCCTGCTTAATGAAGTAAGCGCGGCTGTTATCGTGCACGTCCTCACGCTTGAGCAGCGCTTCCGGCGTCAGCCAGCAGTACGCTTTATGCTGCTCGGCCGGCAGATTTAGCTGCTTGTCGTCCACCCGCAGGCGGAAGCCGAGCACCACATAATGCGTCGAGAAATCTTTCCCGGAGAAGTTATCGCCGTAAAAATGCTGCCAGACGCCGTAAAACTCACCCTCTGCAAGGGTGAAGGCCGAGCCCAGCTCCGCCTCCGTCAGGCGCATAAACGCATTAGCCAGGGTTTCATCCTTCTGCACGCGGCCGCCCGGCACAAACCAAAAGCCCTTTGCAGGGCGATTGGTTCGCAAACCCAGCAGGAACTCGCCCGCCAGGTTTTCGACGATAAGATCGATTGAGATAAGCGGAGTCGCGCTCACTACGGTGGCAAAATCTTCAGCGCTAAGAAACATGCCTACCCCCGGAACCGCTGCTGGTTTTCGAGGAACCACTGGTAGGTGCTGGCGAGACCAGCTTCCAGGGTAATCTCGTGATACCAGCCGAGGCGATGCAGGCGGGAAACGTCCAGCAGCTTACGCGGCGTGCCGTCCGGCTTCGTGGCGTCAAACACCACGCGACCACGGTAGCCGGTCACTTTCGCCAGCGTCTGCGCCAGCTCGCGGATCGTGCAGTCCACACCGGTGCCGACGTTAATGTGCGACAGCATCGGGTCGGTGTTCTCCTGCCACACTTCCTGGGCCAGCTCCATCACGTGAATGCTGGCCGCAGCCATGTCATCGACGTGCAAGAACTCGCGCATCGGCGTGCCGCTGCCCCACACCACCACGTCAGGCGCGTTCTCCTGCGTGGCTTCATGGAAGCGGCGCAGCAGGGCCGGAATGACGTGCGAGTTGCTCGGGTGGAAGTTGTCGTTTGGCCCGTACAGGTTGGTCGGCATCACCGAACGGTAATCCCGCCCGTACTGGCGATTGTAGGACTCGCACAGCTTGATACCGGCAATCTTGGCAATGGCATACGGCTCGTTCGTGGCTTCAAGCGTGCCCTGCAACAGCTCGCTTTCGGCCATCGGCTGCTGCGCCATCTTCGGATAAATACAGGATGAGCCGAGGAACAACAGTTTGTTCACGCCGTGCGTGTGCGCGGCATGAATAATGTTGCTTTCGATCATCATGTTCTCGTAGATGAACTCCGCCGGGAACGTGTTATTGGCAACGATGCCGCCCACTTTTGCCGCCGCCAGGTAAACCTGATCGATTTTCTCACTGGCGAAAAAGGCATTCACCTCGCCGCTGTCCAGCAGGTTCAGCTCATCGCGCCCGCGCAGCACCAGCTCAACGTCATCACGCTGCCCGAGCTGGCGGACAATGGCCGAGCCGACCATGCCACGGTGACCGGCAACAAAGATACGTTTCTTATTCATACTCAGGACTCCAGCGCGATGGCAACCTCATAACCATGGGACTTCAGCAGGGAGTGTTTCTTCGCCGCTTCCAGGTCTTTGGCAACCATCTCACCGACCATTTCCTGCAGGGTAATTTCCGGCTTCCAGCCCAGCGTTTCGTGCGCTTTGGTTGGGTCGCCCAGCAGGGTTTCTACTTCGGCAGGACGGAAGTAGCGCGGGTCAACGGAGACGATAACGTCGCCTGGTTTCACGCCCGGCGCGTCGTGGCCCGTGACGGATACCACAATGCCCTTCTCTTCCACGCCCTGGCCTTCAAAGCGCAGCTTGATGCCGAGCTGCGCGGCAGCCATTTCCACGAACTGACGCACGGAGTACTGCACGCCGGTGGCGATGACGAAGTCTTCCGGTTTTTCCTGCTGCAGCATCATCCACTGCATTTTCACGTAGTCTTTGGCATGGCCCCAGTCGCGCAGGGAGTCCATGTTGCCGAGGTACAGGCATTTCTCCAGGCCCTGAGCAATGTTGGCAATCGCGCGGGTAATCTTACGGGTCACGAACGTCTCGCCACGGCGTGGAGATTCGTGGTTGAACAGAATGCCGTTACAGGCGTACATGCCGTAGGATTCACGGTAGTTAACGGTTATCCAGTAGGCGTAAAGCTTGGCTACCGCGTATGGGGAACGAGGGTAGAAAGGCGTGGTCTCTTTCTGTGGAATTTCCTGCACCAGGCCGTACAGTTCTGAAGTGGATGCCTGGTAGAAGCGAGTTTTCTTTTCCAGACCCAGGAAGCGAATGGCTTCCAGCAGGCGTAGGGTGCCCATCGCGTCCACGTCCGCGGTGTATTCCGGGGACTCAAAAGAAACCGCTACGTGGCTCATCGCCCCGAGGTTGTACACTTCATCTGGCTTCACCTCAGACAGAATACGGGTCAGGTTTGAGGTGTCGGTCAGGTCGCCGTAGTGCAGATGGAATTTCGGGTTGCCCGCGTGCGGATCCTGATAAATATGGTCCACGCGCTCGGTGTTGAAAGAAGAGGCGCGACGCTTGATACCGTGAACTTCATAGCCTTTTTCCAGCAGGAATTCCGCCAGGTAAGAGCCGTCTTGTCCGGTGACACCCGTAATGAGAGCTACTTTAGTCATGATATTTCCTATGATTGAAGATAAAAATAAGAGCTTTTCTTTAAATAAAGAGCGCTCACGCGCGTTCGCGTATTTTTACTGCCGGGTTACCCCGGCAAACGGCGTTCGCCGGTAATGATTTATAAACGCTGCTCCTTGCCCCCACGACGCAGCCATCGCCTATCGTGACGCCAGGGGAAACAAACACATCCGTTGCCAGCCAGCATTTTTCGCCGATAACAATCGGTGACTGGGTAATATCAAAATGCTGGCTCATATAATCGTGGCTGCCGGTGCACAAATAACACTTTTGCGACACCACGGAGTTTGCGCCGATGGTAATTTCGCCGAGGGTATAAAGCACCGCGTCATCGCCAACCCAGGCATAATCCCCAAGCGTTAATTTCCACGGGTAGGTAATTTTCACCGAGGGACGAATAACAACTTTTTTGCCTACCTTCGCCCCGAACATGCGTAATAAAAAGGCACGCCATGGATATAAAATCTGTGGTGACCAGGCGAACAGCGTGGCCTGTACCGCCCACCACAATTGCACTTTAATGCCGCTCGCGCCGCGAAACCCCCTCGGTACACTGAAGCCGCTTAAATCCTGCATAATATTTCCCGTGTGCTTTAGGTTTTGTTATAAAGCGCTTTGGCTTTGCCGGTTGTTTTTAACCGCAGTTGAAAAGAGAGTTCTGCAATGAATCCCGGCACGCGTAAAATTTTACGCTGCACGTTTTTTGCATCCCGGCACAGCTCAACGTTATTAGAGGTAGAGACGCCGCCCATTGAGAATTCCGACACCAGGCCTTTGATACGTTTGAAGGCATAGCCGCTTTTATACATTTTTGCCGCCAGCGCATAATCGGATGAGACTTTATATTGCAGATCGTAAGGGTATTTACGCAGGCCGGATAACGGGAAAAAGATAGCCTGATGGCTTGCCGGCAGGCTGTGATAGATATACCAGCCACGTTTAGCGCTGCGGCGAATTTTATTGCCGTCGCCAAAGTCCAGAAGCGCATCGCCGATCACCATCGCATTGTCACGTTCGCCTTCGGCTGCCAGCTGATGAATCACCCCGGCAATTTCAGGGTGAAAGGCATCGCCGGAGTTCAGAAAGAGCGCGTAACGCCCCTGCGCCATGGCGATCCCTTTGTTCATCGCATCGTAAATGCCGTTGTCTTTCTCGCTGACAAAGCGCAGGTTGTACTGGCCCTGCAGGCCAGCAAGAAACTCGGCCGTGCCGTCCGGAGAATTGCCGTCAACGACAATCCATTCAAACTCAATGCCTTTGGCCTGTGCCAGATGCGCCAGTGATTGCCAGGTTTTCACTACCCCGTCATAATTACGCCATGCGACTGTAATAACACTTAATAACATTATTGCGCACCTCCTGGCAGCGAACCCTTAATTGCTTTACGCAAAATAAATGGGCAAACAATTAAAAATGCATATTCCGGACTGAAAATTGAACCGGTAAAAAACAAGGATACAGGCATAAACAACCAAAGCTGAACACGATAATTCTCATTATTGCCAAATGCATTGCGCATCATTTTCATGACTCGCCACATATAGCCAACGGTCATTAATACAGCAAACCATGAGAAATAAATAATCAGCAGATACAGTCCATTGTCCACGGTTTTCCCTACGTCCGCACCGTTGAATATTCCGAATGATGCGACATATTCATAGAGTGAACCAAAACGCACAACGCCATCAACGTTCGCCAGAGAATAACCGACCATGGCTAACGGACCAATTATGCGGTAATACGATGAAGATCCTTCCGTGCCTAAATCACCGATTCGGGTTGCAATATAAGGAAATGCAAACACCAGACCGATCAGAAACACCGCCAAAGAAATAATCGCTAACGGCAACTTCTTTTTAATGGCACTTTTATTAAGGTATTGGAACGCCCACTCCAGCAGGTAAAACAAAATAAACGTCATCACCCCGGAGAAAGATCCTGAAAGGATTATCCCTAAAAGAATCATAACATCAGTTTTCGGCGTTTTGATACCAAACTGTTTGATGCTGAGCCAAATTGAGATTAATGCCAGGGCGAAGAACGCGGGTTCGAAATAGAGCGCCGTGGTGCGTCGCCCGCCGAAGCTAATAAAGTTGAGCACGTAGCTGTTACTGTAAATGAGAAATTTCGAAATTTTCTCAATCAGACTGCTGCCGCCGGTCAGGATAATCTGGGCCATTTCCGCCGCGGCAAGCACCACGATAATCCCCACCACGCCATAGAAAAAGCGCAGTATCTTACGGTGATTTCGCTGTGAAATAGTCTTGAAGCGGCAGCTCCAGGTCATCCCGAGAATCAGCACAATATAGACAAACAGCATCATTGAGGTGACGTATTTGCCGGGGTCCAGCGACTGGCCAAAAATGTAGTTAAACGCCGTGAGTCCGGCCCCTACCCCAAGCGCAATCATCAGCTTTTTAAGGTTGATGCGCTCAATATACAAAAACAAGATAGCCGGCAGGAACGTCACAATGGTTATCGGAAAACTTTCCCCGAGGGAGGCCAGCTTGACGTTCACCACCAGATAGATAAACGGCAGCAGCAGATAGCTACAGACCCTGATAGAACGAGACATACTCCTCCAGCATCTGTTTGCCGCTGTAGGCCTGACGGCTGGCTGCGCGGAAGGTCGCTAAATCGGTGGCGAACACCTGCTCCGCCAGCTGCGCTTTTTTGAGTTGCACCAGCGCCAGAACCTGCTCAGGCGTGAAAGTCTTGCCGCCTACCTTGCGCAGAACTTCGTCTGCCGCTTCGCTGCTCGTCGCTACCACCGGCACGCCGATAGAAAGCGCTTCACAAAGGATTAGCGGGTAGTTATCCACCCGGGAACTGAACACCAGGCTGTCCATGGTATTCAGCTCGCTCATCAGCGCGCGTTTGTCGGTCATGTAGCCGTGGTTCACCACGTTAGCGCCTTCAAACGGCGAGAACTTGCCGAAGGTATGCAGCTCAATGCTGTCCCCCAGCGCCATCATCGCCTGCACCAGCTTCTGGTTGGTTTTGCCGTCATAGCGCAGGTCATGGGCCACAATCGCCACGCGGGGTTTTGCCGTTGCCACGCCGCTTTCAGGCAGCTCGGCCAGAATCGCCTCGGTTGCCACGTCGATACCGTTATTGATGATTTTGCAGCGCCCTGCCCCATAGAGCTGGTTAAAGGCTTCCGCCACGTGCTGGCTGGGAGAAATAAACCTGCAGCCAAGTGCCAGCATTTCGCGGAACAGCTGGCGTTTGCCCTCCACCTGCTGATGGGCCTTATCGACCTTCACCGGCGGATAGTTGTTCAGCGTCGGGCATTTGACGCAGCCCGTTTTCCAGCCTTCGCAGCCGTCGAGGAAAGCGCAGCGGCCGGTAATGCTCCAGTGGTCATGCAGCGTCCAGACGAAGGTCACGTCCGGTTTATGCGCCTTCACCCGCTGGCAAAACGACACCATTTCTTCCAGGTTCAGCCAGTAGCTATGCACCACGTGAAAATGCAGCACCACGGGCTGCTGGCTACGGGTGACGCAGCGGTAAAGCTTGTTCAGGTTGCCAAACGGATCGCGATTCAGGAAACGGAACAGGGCGATATTGGCGACGGACACCAGGCGCGGCGTATGCTTTTCAACGTCCTGGTAGAGATCGTGGCTGGCGCTTTTCTTTCCGCCCTTGCCGTAACCGTAGATAAAACGTGAAGATAATCCGGCCAGGCGAGCACGTTGATGAAGGTCAAGCGCCACGCCTGCCGCGCCGCCTTCAGCAAGGCGCACATTAAACTGCATGATGTTCATTTGATCACCTTCACCCGCGCTTTTTCACCCACCACCAGCGCGTTGTCCGGCACGCTGTCCAGCACCACGCTGCCCGCGCCCACCGCCACGTTATTGCCGATGGTGATGTCGCCCACGATAATCACGTTGGCGCCCAGCTCAACGCCGTTGCCGATCACCGGGCAGGCCAGGCTGTTGCCACGGTTGCCGATGGTGACGCCGTGGCGGATGGTGAAATCATCCCCCGCGACGACAAACTTATTGATAACCACCGCGTAGCCGTGGTGAATAGTGAAGCGGCGACCAATGGTGGCGGCCGCCTGGATTTCATAGCCAAACAGGCATTCGGTAATGAAGCGGTAGGCCAGAAGCACCGGCGCCGCCCAGAGATTGTTGATAACGCTTTTCTTGCGCCACACCGAGCAGAAGTGGGCAACGCGGTAGGCCAGCACCATGCAGCACGGGCGCAGGCTCCAGCTATTCGCTCGTAAATCTTCCAGCACGCTTATTTCCCCCGCAGGCTATCGGCGAGGCGCTTGCCGTTGCGCACCGTCAGCAGGGCTAACAGCGTGCGCAAAGACATGCGCTTGTTGCGGATCTGGTAGAGCGTATACAGCTGGTATTTCTTGCTGCCCCGGTCGAACTTGTCTTTGTGCTTGCGGTAGAAATGGAAATAACCGGCAAATTTCTTCGGCGATTTGGTTATCTGCATTTCACCGTGATTCACGTGCAGAATTTGCGTTGCCTCTTCTACCTTCCACGGCTGGCCGTATTCCACCACCATGCGCAGGAAGATGTCGTAGTCCTGCGCGGCTTTCAGCTCGGTATCAAACAGGCTGCTCTTAAAGCGCCCGGCGTAGGTGAACACCTGGTTGCCGATGATGTTGCGCTTATAGAACAGCTTGAGCGAATACGGCGACTTCGGGTACAGCGGCAGGCTGGTCGGCTGCGAGTAGACCTGCCCTTCGCACAGATAGTCGTTAGCGTATAAAAACGCGTGGGTGACCAGCTGATGCTGATGGGACAGGAACACCGATAGCCGGTTCGGCGTCCATTCATCGTCATCATCAATGCCGGTGATAAATCTTCCCTGCGCCAGCTGAATCGCCTGATTGCGTACCGCGCAGGCGCCGCTGTTCACGTCGTTGTGAATGTAACGCACCCGGGGATCGCCGAGATCCTCAACAAACTGCTGCAGCTGCTGGAAGCTGGCCGAGCAGTCATCGACGATAATCATTTCCCAGTGGTCATAATCCTGACGCAGCACCGAGTTTATGGCCCGAATAGCCAGCTGCTGGCGGTTCCACGTAGGCATATAAATAGAGATAAGCGGGCGAGTTACTGCGCTGCTGTTCATGGCCATCACCTTATTTAGCATCCGACTTATATTCGTATTCGTAGTAGCCGTAATCCTGGTAGCCGGTAGCCCGGCGGAAGATCGAGTTAAGGATAACGCCGCGCACCGCAATGCCGTTTTGCTCGAAGCGGCTCAGGCTGGTCTCCACCTCTTTCAGCGTGTTCACCGCATAACGTGCCACCATCAGCGTGGTGCCAGCATGCCGGCCAACAATCGCCGCGTCCGTGACGGCAAGGATTGGCGGGGTATCAATCAGCACCAGGTCATAATTTTCGCTGGCCCACTTCACCAACTGGGCGAAGCGTTCGTTCATCAGCAGCTCTGACGGGTTGGCCGGAACCTGCCCACGCGGGATAAGGTCAAAATTCGGCACGGAGGTTTTCTGCGCACAACGGGTGATGTCTCCCTGCCCTGAAAGCACGTCGGACAGGCCGTTCACGTTGGTCGTCCCCAGCAGTTCGTGGGTATAACCTTTGCGCATATCGCAGTCCATCAGCAGCACGCGCTTGTTGGTCTGGCTAATCACCGCCGCCAGGTTGGCACATACAAAAGTTTTACCGATTGACGGGCTAACCCCGGTGAGCATCAGGACGTTGTTGGAGGCCTGCATCATGGCGAAGTGCAGGCTGGTGCGCAGGCTGCGGATGGCCTCAATAGCCAGGTCAGTTGGGTTCCCGACCGCCAGCAGCTGACTTTGCTTAAAGCGTTTGGTGCCTTTCGCATTCCGCAGGTTGGCCTGGTCGCGGGTTTTCTGCCACTCGGAAAGAGGAATGCTGGCGTAGACGCTAAGCCCCGCCTCTTCCAGCGCCGCCGGGCTTTCAATCCCGCCCTTAAACAGCGAACGAAGCAGCACGCCAATAATCGAAACGATAAGGCCCAGAATGATGCTGCCCAGTACCACCAGAGCGCGCTGTGGCTTCACCATGCCCGGCTGCGTAATCGCCGGGTCAACGATGCGGACGTCACCCACCGTGCTGGCCTCGGTAATTTTCAGCTCCTGCTGCTTGTTTAACAGCTGCATGTAAACCTGCTGCCCGGATTCCACGTCGCGGGTCAGGCGCACAATTTCCTGCTGGGTTTTTGGCATCGCAGCGATGCTGTTGGTCAGGCGAGCTTTCTGGTCTTCAAGCGTTCTGCGCTGCTCCAGCAGCGTGCGATATGATGGGTGAACTTTGGTATACAGCTTGGAAATTTCCGCTTCTTTGAAGGTCAGCTGATTCAGCTGAGAGTCAATATTCACCACGGAGTCCAGCAGCGATTTCGCCTCGAGGGACAAGTCCACCGAATCCTGGCGCTGGCGATAAGCGTTGAGTTTGTTTTCAGCCGAATCCAGATTGTGGCGAACTTCCGGCAGCTGCTCGGCCAGGAATTTCAGGCTTCTGGAAGCTTCTTCAGATTTACGCTGCACGTTCTGAGCAAGATAGTTACGGGTGATGCTGTCCAGAATCGCGCGGATCTGATCTTTATCTTCCCCGGTATAAGACAGGCTAAGCACGCCGGTATCTTTCCCGTTTTCGGTCACCGTCAGGTTGCCCAGAAGCTGGTTGATCATACCGAGCGTGGAGTACTTCACCACGGTGAAATTATCACCCGGCTGGGCCTTGATGCCGTCAACCTGCATCGTGACGCCGCCTTTGCTCAGCGGCTTGCCCACTTCACCTTTGGCGCTAAAACCATTGTCGCTGGTTAGCTGATACTGTTTGTCGTTCAGGACTTCAACGGTAAAGGTGTCTTTGTTCATTCCCGCCGGGAGGGTGAAAGTGGTGACGTTAACCGTGTCGTTCTGATGCCCCTGCAGCCGGTCCCAGCCGGCCCCGAACAGCCAGAAGGTGTTCTTGCTCACCGAAATATCCAGGTTCAGATCGTCCACGGTTTTACCCAGCACCAGGCGAGACTGAATCAGCTGAATTTCTGCGGCAGACGCCGGGGGCTTATTGCTCAGCGCGGAGCTGATGTCATTCACCAGCGTGTTACCGGCATTTTGTTCGATTTGCACCAGCGCGTCGGCCTTATACACCGGCGTCGCGAACAGCGCATAGACCACGGCCAGCGCCGCGAACAGGCCGGTGATACCGATAACCCACCAGCGAGCCTCCAGCACGGTGCCAAACAAACGGCCGATATCAATTTCGTCATTGCCCTCGGTCGGGGCGCTCGAACGGCGTACTTTCTCTGTCATTGTTATCCCTGATGAGCGTTAAGTGCGTTAGCCCACTTTTGGGCAGAAAGGTCGAGCATGCTGTAGACCGCTTCGAAGGCATCGCGGCTTTTGCGGTAGGGATCGGGAATTTCTCTCTCTGCATCCCAATGGCCAAACAGCATCACTTTGCCGCGCATCTCTGGCGCCATTTCGCAAAGCGTGGTGATGTGGCGTTTTTCCATCGCCAGAATCAGGTCATGCTCCCGGCACAGGCGCCCGGAAACCTGCCGGGCTAAATGCCCTTCCAGAGAAAGGTCGTGCCGCCCGGCGACTTCAACGGCACCGGCATCGGCGCCCTTCCCTACCAACGCACCCAGCCCCGCAGAGCTGACGCTAAGTTCCGGATGGTAGCGTTTGAGCAGACGTTCAGCCGTGGGGGAACGGCAGATGTTCCCCACGCAAACCACAAGTATTTTGTTGAACATAGCGCGTTACCAGGTGTGGATATCTTTGGCGGTATCGGTCATGTAGCGAACGCCGCTGATGGTTGGCAGAAGCTGGTTGATCAGGCGATTCCAGCGGGAAACTGGTGCGGTGGTCACGTACACCACGTCATAAGGCTGCAGCTGGAACTCGGTGCCCATCACCAGCGAAGTCGCGTCGGACATATCAAGCTGATAAATATTGGCAATCTTGCCGTTTTGCTGAGTCTGACCTTTGAGCGGACGAATAACGAAGATGCCGCTGGCGTTCGAAGACGTGAGATCGATACCTTCGGCCTGGCCCAACGCTTCGGTCAGCGTCATGCCGCTGAAGTCCATTTTGAGCGTGGCCTGTTTCTTCACTTCGCCCATGACAAACACTTTCAGATCGTCATTTCGCGGAACAAAGAGGATGTCGCCGGGGTAAAGCAGATAGTTTTGGCTCAGGTCGCCGTTTTGCATCAGCGCCTGCAGGGAAATACGTTTTTCCTGCCCTTTGTGGGTCAGCACGACGTTGCGCCAGTCTGCCGCATCGGTTAAACCGCCCGCCGCGTTGATGGCGTCAAGAATAGTCAGCGGGACGTTGGTGATGGGCTGCTGTCCGGACTTATTGACCTGCCCGGAAACATAGGCCTTTTGCGAACGGAAGGCAGCGATATTCACGTCCACCTGCGGCTGGGCAATGTACTGCGCAAGGCGACTGGTAATATCGCCGCGAATTTCTGCCAGCGTTTTGCCGGTTACGCTGACCTTTCCTACGTAGGGGTAGAACATGGTGCCATCAGGCTGCACCCAGTTACCGGCGTCGCTCGAGCTACGATACTGGCCCGCCGGCGTGGTTAATTCCGGATGGTCCCAGACCGTGACGTTTAAAACATCCCCCGGCCCGACGCGATACTCGTAATTAGCGATATCTTTGTCCAGCCCGGCATTCGGCTGGGCGACGACCGGACGCGGCCGCAGCTGTTCCACCAGACGAGGCGTTAATGGATAGACATTGACCATTCTATCGAGGTCGAAATCGGCATCCTGTTGTTTGATGACGTCCTTTCCCGATGTCGACATATTGCTGCCGGGAAATACCGTGCAGCCGCTCATCAGGGTGACTGACACCAATAAAGGCATCAACTTAAGTTTGTATTTTATCATTGAATATTTATCACTATGGCAGAGTAATTATCCTGAGCGAATAAAACAAGCAAGCAATTAGCCGTGAGGATGAAGTACAGAATTGAACATATTCAGAGAGCGAGATAATTGGCATTATTCCTAAAATAAGCTTATTTCCCGACATTCTGATGACTCCATGACTTGCTGTTGTCTGGCCGCATCCGGGCACGCTACCGCCCCTGGCTCACAGTCACCAACCTACTGAAAATGGTAAACAATACTCATGGTCGGGCGAATTCAAATATCCATTAAGATATTGAAATCAGACCATCAGATTTATGAAAATGCTGGGGCGAACTATTAACCAATGTATAAAAAACACATTCATTGCTAATCATCGATAAGGATTGTTGCAGCTTAAAACTCAGCAGGCAAGGAGACAAAAGGCAGTAACCGGACTTTTAAGAATAATATGAACCACGCAATAATAATATTTTAGGAATTTCTTTATATTGACAGCAAAATTAATCAGACAATCGCCCTAAGAATATGCAGAACTATCTCATAGTGGTTGATTCATTAATAAAATACAAAATCAAAGCACCTCTTTAATTATTAACCACAATAACCAATGGGATATTTCGCTTCATGCTGACAAGAATATAAGCCATTACGGATTAATCTCAGGCAAACGTTGCTTTTTTTTAGACAATTATCCATCATTTCAGTGTGGCATTTGCCCGCAAGTTAAAAAGGCTGTAAACCCCGTATGGAATGGATTGCCGACCCCTCAATCTGGGCCGGGTTAGTTACCCTGGTCGTTCTCGAACTGGTTCTGGGCATTGATAACCTCGTTTTCATTGCTATCCTCGCCGAAAAACTGCCCCCCAAACTTCGCGACCGCGCTCGCGTAACGGGACTGCTGCTGGCGATGATCATGCGCTTGCTGCTGCTGGCCTCGATTTCATGGCTGGTGACCCTCACCCGGCCACTCTTTACTCTCCACGAGTTCAGCTTCAGCGCCAGGGACCTGATTATGCTGTTGGGCGGCCTGTTCCTGCTGTTTAAGGCCACCATGGAGCTGAATGAGCGGCTGGAAGGTAAGGACAGCGAACAACACACGCAAAAGCGAGGCGCCAGATTCTGGCCCGTGGTGGCGCAAATTGTTATCCTGGATGCCGTGTTTTCCCTGGATTCGGTCGTCACCGCCGTCGGCATGGTCGACCATCTTGCGGTCATGATGACCGCGGTCATTATTGCCATCGGGCTGATGGTGCTGGCCAGCAAGTCGCTGACGAAGTTTGTCAACAGCCACCCGACCATCGTCATTTTGTGCCTGAGTTTCCTGCTAATGATTGGTTTTAGCCTGGTGGCCGACGGCTTTGGCTATCAGATTCCAAAGGGTTATCTCTACGCGGCTATCGGTTTCTCGGTAATGATTGAATCGCTGAATCAGCTGGCTATTTTTAACCGTCGACGCTTTCTTTCTGCCAATCAGTCGCTGCGCGAGCGCACCGCCGAGGCCGTACTGCGGCTGCTGAACGGTAAAAAAGAAGAAGCCGAGCTGGACGCCCAAACCGCGTCACTGATAGCCGACAGCGGCATAGACAGCGATATTTTCAACCCGCAGGAGACGCGCATGATCGAACGCGTGCTGCACCTGAATCAGCGCAGCGTCAGCAGCATCATGACTTCCCGTCACGATGTGGAGCACCTGAACATCGCCGCGCCGGAAGAGCAGATTCGGGAGCTGCTGGACAAAAACAAGCACACACGCATTGTGGTGACCGATGACGGGGAAGAGATCCTCGGCGTGGTACACGTCATCGATTTGCTGCAGCAGTCTCTGCACGGTGAAGCCCTGGACATTGCGCCGCTGATTCGCCAGCCGCTGGTCTTCCCCGAAGCCTTGCAGCTGCTGCAGGCGCTGGAACAGTTCCGCAACGCGCGCACCCATTTTGCCTTTGTAGTGGACGAATTTGGCTCGGTAGAAGGGATCGTGACGCTCAGCGACGTGATGGAAACCATTGCCGGCAATCTACCAAATGAAGTGGAAGAGATTGATGCCCGCCATGATATCCAGAAAAATGCGGACGGCAGCTGGACGGCGAACGGCCACATGCCGCTGGACGATCTGGTGCAGTATATCGCCCTGCCCCTGGACGATAAGCGTGAATACCACACCATTGCCGGGCTGCTGATGGAGCATTTACAGCACGTGCCTGCCGAGGGTGAAACCGTTGAGGTGGGCAATTATTTGCTTAAGACGCTCGAGGTGGTAAACCACAGGGTGAATAAAGTACAGATAGTGCCGCGTCTGCAGGAAGAGAGCCTGCTGGATTACGAGGTATAAAACAGAGGTATAAAAAAACCGGCAAATGCCGGTTTTTTTATTGCAGCCTGCTCGTTAGAGTTTATTCATCAGCTGCTTAGCGTCTTTCGCTTTGTCACTGTCTTTATTCTTATCCAGCCAGTCGTTGAGTCGGCGCTTAGCTTCATCCTGCAGCTGCTTACGCAGAGCCTGATCGACCTGCAGCGTGTAATTTAGCTCCTGCCAGGGCCCATAAACGCGCAGCGGAACGGCCGTTGTTTTCAGCGCTTCAATCAGCTTGCTGTTGCTACCCTGCCAGCCGTCTCTGACTTTAATCGCAAAGTGGGTATCACAGATTTCTTTCACCAGATCCATCGTGCCGTTGCCGGTCAGGGACAATACGCTGGACTCACCGACCATATTGTTCAAGGTCAGAAGCCCGTTATCCAGCGATGCCGAGGTCGAGAAATGATCCAGTGGGGTGGAGTTATCGAGGTTTTGCTGCCCGTCGACACCTTCGCTGCTGCGGCTGACCGCCTGTTGGATCAGCTGCTGGAAGTTCATGCCCTGCAGCCGCGAGTGCGCCAGTTCAAGCTGAGCGTCGCCTTGCCAGCCGCTGCGGAAATCTTCCGCATCCAGGCGTTCACCGCTGAAGTTACCGCTCATCGACAGTTTTCCGGTCAGCGCGATCGGGTAATCAAAGGCGGTTAGAATATCGCCTATTTCAATATTTTTTACCTGCGGCTGGAAAGCAAGCTCTGGCGTATCGCCGCTGGCATCCAGAGAGCCCGGCAGCGACAGCGTGCCCTGCCCCAGCTTGCCGCTGAGCTGGTTAATACTGAGCTTGCCGTCCTGGTTCAGCAGCGCTGACTGAACGTCGGTGAAGCCCAGGCCACGCCAGCGGACTTCACCGGCCTTGATATTCACCGCGGCATTAAAATCACGCAGGCTGTGATAGTTTTTCTCACCCTGCTCTTCGGCTATCACCGGGCCAGGGCGGCTTGGCTGCTGGGCCTGCTGTGCCTGTTGATTAATACCGCTATCTGCGGCCGAAGAATTCGCCACCAGCTTGTCGAGGTTCAGCAGGTGAGACTGTAATTCTACCGTCCACTGCGGCTTATTCTGCAGCTTCACGCTGAGATTGCCCTGCAGATCGCTGTCGTTGGCGGTGACCTGTATCTGGCTCAGAGACAGTTGGTTATCGGCATTTCGCCAGCCGAGCTGCAGCGCACCCGTGCCGCTGATGCCGGTCGCGGGGAGACTCGCCCCGTGAAGCTGGTAATCAATCTGGTTCAGCGTGGCGTTTATCTGCTGTGGGTAGTCGCTCAGGTCCACATCGGCGGTTAACGAAAGTGCTAAATCACGCTGATCGCGGTTAACGCGGCTGCTAAATTCAATATGCGCCTGACGCTTATCGTCCTGTTCCATCTGCAGATTAATATTGCGGACGGTGATTTGCTCATCGTTGATATGCTGGAAGACCAGCACGCTATCGACCACTTTGAGCTTCGAAACGTCAAAGGACCAACCGCGGTCGGCGTCGGGTTCGCTCACGGTACCTTTCGGGCCTACCGGAGCATTTTTCGAACGCTGTGCTTCGGCCTCCGGCGTCAGCTGAATTACCGCGCCTTTCAGCATCACCTGGCGAACCTGGAGCTGATGAGACAGCAGTGGGATCAGCGCCACGTCAAGGCGCATATTTTCCGCGCTCACCATCGGCTGGCTGGCGCCCGGCGCGGTCAATGACATACGGCCGGAAAGAATACTCAGCTGCGGCCAGACGTGCCAGCGCAGCGGCCCTTCGAGCTCAAGGCTATAGCCGCTACGGGCCTCAACCTGACGAACCATATAACCACGGAAGTCGTTAGGGTTAACCAACAACACAAGTGAGGTCAGGCCGGCTATCAGCACAACCAGCAGAATCATCAACGTGGTTAAAAGTCGTCTCATAGCATTCTCCATGTCGCTCGCCGCAGGGCGAGCAATGCACAACGATTTAGTCTTTATCGATACGGCTTGCTACCGCACCCTGCTGATCGCGGTACTTTGCGTCCTGCCGACGGTTATATGGCCGCGCGGCTGGCCCGGAAAGCGGCTCAAAGCTTAACGCCCCAATCATCATGCCCGGACGCAGCGCCAGCGGCAGCTTACCTGAATTGTAGAACTCAAGGACGATACAGCCATGCCAGCCCGGATCGATTCGATGGGCGGTCACGTGCACCATCAGGCCAAGACGGGCTAACGACGAACGGCCATCGAGCCAGCCGACCAGATCGTCCGGCAGCGTGACGGACTCCAGCGTCACCGCCAGCGCCAGCTCACCCGGGTGTAAGAAGAAGGCTTCTCCTTCATCCAGCACGATCTCGTCGCTCATGACGCGTTCAAGCGCTTCGGAAACTTCATCCTTAGGGCCGCTGAGATCGATAAAAGCCGCGGTATGGCCGCTAAAGGTGCGGAATTTATTGCCAAGGCGGACGTCTACGGTTGCGCCGTTGATGCGTTCAACCGGAGGGCGAGGGGTAATCGCTAAACGGCCGTCATCCAGCCAGGCTTCGATATCACGATCGCAAAGGCGCATCGCAGATTCTCCTTATCAATCTCAATTTTACACACACTGCCACAGAGCGCCGACGATAGCCAATGAGCAATGGATGAGGGATTCAACGTAAAAGCGAGCGGCTTACGCGCGCTCGCAAAGAGTGTTATTCAAAGAACTGGCTGATTTTGGCTTTCAGGATATCGATGGCAATGCGGTTTTTCCCGCCGCGCGGCACGATAATGTCGGCATACTGCTTGGAAGGTTCAATAAACTGCAGGAACATCGGGCGTACCGTTTTCTGGTACTGTGCCATCACGGAATCCATTGAACGCCCGCGCTCGTTAACGTCGCGCTTCATGCGGCGCATCAGGCAGATGTCCAGCGGCGTATCAACGAAGATAGAAAAGTTCATTTCCTGGCGCAGGCGCGCATCGGTCAGCAGCAGAATGCCTTCCAGAATGATAACTTTCTTCGGCACCAGATGAACCGTCTGGCCGGTACGGGTATGCTCAACGTAGCTGTACACCGGCAGCTCAATAGCGTTACCTGATTTCAGCGTTTGTAGATGCTGGAAAAGCAGGTTGTGATCCATTGCGCTCGGGTGATCGTAGTTGGTTTTTACACGCTCTTCCATCGACAGATGGCTTTGATCTTTGTAATAACTGTCTTCTGGAATGACACCAATGTGTTCATCGCCGACTTGCTCGCGCAGTTCACGATACAACGTGCTGGCAATGAGGCTTTTCCCTGAAGCCGATGCGCCGGCTATCCCGATGATGACGCATTGATGAGACTGATCGGTCATATTATTTACGGCCTGAATACGAAAAGTGTTGGAAGGACGACGCGGAGGCGTCAAACGCCGCAATTATAGGGACAACCGCCGTTTGATTCCAGCCTCTTACCCGCTGCAATCGCGAAATTGCGCTGCGGGTGCGTGATAAAGTGGCAACGGCATGACCGAGCGTTATCCCCTGAAGCCCCGTTAAAGTGGAATTATTTAATTACGTGATTTGACTACGCAATTTCTGACGCTCTGTAGGTAAATTCTGACAAGCGAGCATAGGAATTGTAAATTGTTTGTACTAGCATAAACCGATTCTTTATTTATATGCATCCGGGCATTGCTCCTGGCGGCAGTGTCTAAGCGGATTTGCGGTAATGATTATAAAAAACAGACAAACAGAAACCGCCTTCCATTCGCTGATACTGCTGGTGGGCTTAGGGTTACTCAGCTTTATTTTTACCCTCTATTCCATGGAGTTGACGCTAAAAGGTACCGATTTGGTGCCTATCTGGTTTACCACCGCGTTAATCATGGCGGCGTTTTTCCGTACTCCCATTCGCCAATGGCCGTTAATTGCCGCAGCCTGTGCGCTGGGTAGCATTGCGGCAAGTTCCGCCCTTTTTCCCTTTAACTGGCTGAACGTCACGCTAACTGCGATAAACCTGGTTGAAGCGCTGCTGGGCGCGGTGCTTTTACGCCGTTTTTTACCGCGAAAGAACCCCTTACAAAACCTCAATAACTGGGCAAAGCTGGCTATTTGCAGCGCAATCGTCCCGCCACTTGCCGGCGGCCTGCTGGTCACGATGTTGCCGGTACCGGTTGACGCGTCGGCGCTGAAAACCTTCTTAATATGGATGCTCTCGGAGTCCATCGGTGCGCTGGCGCTGATGCCGGCAGGGCTGTTGTTCAAGCCTTATTATTTGCTGCGCCACCGTAAAGCGTCCCTGCTGTTTGAAACCATCGCCACGTTTGCCGTAACCCTGGCGCTAAGCTATTTCTCATTAATTTATCTGCCGTGGCCGTTCACCTTTATCATCGTCATTCTGATGTGGAGCGCCATCAGGCTGCCGCGCCTGGAAGCCTTTATTATCTTCCTGGCCACGCTAATGATGGTGTCCGCGATGATAGCCATCGGTAAGTTCCCGATGGTGACCCCGCACCCGCGCGTGCTGGAATATGCGCCTTGGCTGCCGTTCCTGCTGATCCTGCTGCCGGCCAACGTGATTACGATGGTCATGTACTCCTCTCGTAAAGAGCGCAAGCACATCACCGAGAGCGAAACGCGTTTTCGTAACGCCATGGAATACTCGGCTATCGGGATGGCGCTGGTGTCAACCGAAGGCAACTGGCTGCAGGTGAATAAGTCCCTGTGTAAATTCCTGGGCTATTCCGGCGAAGAGTTGCGCAACCTCACCTTCCAGCAAATCACCTGGCCCGAGGATTTAAACCTTGATCTCCAGCACCTGAGCAAGCTGGCATCAGGCCGCATTAATAGCTATTCGATGGAAAAGCGCTACTACACCAGCGCGGGGAATGTCGTGTGGGCCATGCTCACCGTTTCCGTCGTGCGCCATACGGACGGTAGCCCGCTCTACTACATCGCCCAGATTGAAGACATTAACGACCTGAAACACACCGAGTGGATTAACAAGCGGCTGATGGAACGCATTACGCTTGCCAATGAGGCCGGCGGCATCGGTATCTGGGAGTGGGATCTGACCAACGATGTCATTAGCTGGGATAAGCGAATGTTCGAGCTTTATGACGTTCCGCCGCACACCAAACCCACCTACCAGCTGTGGCTGGACAGGCTGCTGAAAGAAGATCTGGCGCACTCGGAAGCGGTCATTCGCGAGTCGTTAAAAAATCGCCTCCCCTTCAAGCTTGAATTCCGTATCCACGTTAAGGACGGCATACGCCATATTCGCTCCCTGGCCAACCGCGTGCTGAATAAGAACGGCGACGTGGAAAGGCTGCTCGGCATTAATATGGACATGACCGAGGTCAAGCAGCTAAACGAAGCGCTGTACCAGGAGAAAGAGCGGCTGCACATCACGCTGGACTCTATCGGTGAAGCGGTTATCTGTACCGATGTCGACATGAACGTCAGCTTTATGAACCCGATTGCCGAGAAACTTAGCGGCTGGGCGCAGGAGGCGGCCATTGGGCAGCACATCCTGTCGATTCTGCGCATTACTTTCGGCGATAACGGCCCGGTAATGGAAAACATTCACAGCGGCGATTTCTCCCGCAGCGCCATTGAGCAAGATGTTGTACTGCACTGCCGCAACGGCGGCAGCTACGACATCCATTACACCATTACGCCGCTCACCACGCTCGACGGCCAGAGTATTGGCTCGGTGCTGGTTATTCAGGACGTAACTGAATCGCGGAAAATGCTCAAGCAGCTGAGCTACAGCGCCTCGCACGATAGCCTGACGCATCTGGCGAACCGGGTAAGCTTTGAAAATCACCTTAAGCGTCTGCTGCAGGGCGCGATTGAGCACCGTCAGCATCACGCGCTAGTGTTTATCGATCTCGATCGTTTTAAGGCCGTGAATGACTCTGCTGGCCATGCCGCAGGCGATGCTCTGCTGCGGGAGCTGGCGGCCATGATGCTGAGCATGCTGCGAACCGGTGATTTCCTTGCCCGCCTCGGCGGGGACGAGTTTGGCCTGCTGCTGCCGGATTGCTCCACCGAAAACGCGCGCTATATCTCTGAGCGCATCATTCGCAGCATCAACGACTATCACTTCATGTGGGACGGCCGCCTGCACCGCATCGGCGCGAGCGCGGGGATCACGCATATTGACGGCGATAATGCCATTGCCTCTGAAGTGCTCTCACAGGCCGATATTGCCTGCTACGCCTCTAAAAATAACGGCCGCGGCCAGGTCACCGTGTATGAACCGCACCGCCATTATATGGAACAAGGGCGCGATACCATGCCGCTCGACGAGCAGTGGCAGGTTATCAAAGACAACCCGATCCTGATGATAGCGATGGCCATTGCGCCGCCGCGTATCCCTGAGTCCACCTGTTTCTATCTGCTCACCCTGCGCTTCTGGGGCAGCGAAGGTGACGTCATCAACGAACCGGCGTTCCGTGCAGGCCTGGCCGACCCGTCGCTGCACCACGCGCTGGATCGCCGCGTATTTAGCGAGTTCTTTGATAAATTTGCCGGGCAAGTGGCGAGGAAAGGCTTTGGCGTGGCGCTGCCGGTGTCCGGCGCCGGGCTGGTCAGCGATACTTTTGTTAATGAGCTGCTAGACCAGCTTTCCGCCAGCAGAATGCCGCCTCGCCTGCTGCACCTGACCATTCAAAGCAGCGACCTGCTGACTGAACCACAGCGTGTCTATGCCAACCTGAAGCGGCTGCGTAAAGCCGGTTGCCGCATGGTGCTGAGCCATGTGGGGCGCGATCTGGAATTGTTTAACACCCTGAGCCACCATCTGTTTGACTACGTGATGCTGGACCCTGACCTGATCCTCAACGTGCACTGCAATCTGATGGACGAAATGATGGTGACAATTGTTCACGGTCACGCCCAGCGTATGGCGCTGCAAACCATCGCTGGCCCGGCAGATATGCCGCTGGTCATGGATACGCTGTCGGGCATCGGGCTGGATCTTATCTATGGTGAAACTATCGTCCAGCCGCAGCCGCTGGAGCTGCTGCTGAACAACAGCTATTTCGGGATTAACTGACCGGAGTCCAGCCGTCACTGTACCAGATATGCAGCAGCGCATAAGAGCGCCACGGCTGCCAGCGTTCGGCATAACGGCGGATTTGTGCGGGGGTCATATCGGGAAAGCGCCGTTTAATCAGGTAGTCATCAGGCAGGAAAACATCGCTGGCCTGCCAGCCGCGCAGGGCGAAGTAGTTCGCCGTCCAGCGCCCGATTCCCGGTAGCGTAATCAAGGTTTTCACCCCCTGCTCCACGTCATCCGGTAACAGCAGCGGGAACTGTCCCTTCATCACCTCTCCAGCCAGATGCACGATGGCCTCTGCCCGTTTGAGCGACATCCCCAGAGACTTCAGCCGTTGAATATCTCCGTTCGCCAACGCCCCGGCATCCGGGAACAGATACCAGCCGTCCTGCCCCTCAAGCTTCGTGCCGTAGGCTCTGGCCACTTTGCCCGTAAGCTTTGCCGCCATCGCCACGCTCACCAGTTGCCCGAGGATCGCCCGGATAGCCTGCTCAAAGGGATCCATACATCCCGGCAGGCGCAAGCCCGGACGCGCAGCCGCCAGCTCCCCGAGGCTGCTCAGAACCTGCTGCGGATCTCTGTCCAGGTCCAGTAAATTTCTCACGCGCTGCAAAACCGCCTCTGCCACAGGCAGCAGCCCGTCGCTCAGCGTCACGTTGAGGCAAAGGTTTTCTTCATCTGGCTCAAGCGTAACCAGCCCGGCATGCTCACCCAGCGCGAAGCTGCGCTGATAGCAATTCCCGGTGACAATTTCCACGCCCTCTACGGCACGTCCCTGTAAAAAACCGAGGATCCAGGGCCAGTCATAAGGAGGTTGATAGCTAAGGGTGTACATAAATAATCCTGAAGAGAATGAGGGCATTAGGCGAACAACGCTGCACATCTAGCATACCGCTAAATACAGATTTCTGCCTTGCTTTGATATTCAGTTGCCCGCGGCTCGTCATTCGGCTAAAGTCGCCCCCCTTCTCACTGGCATGGGGATAATTAAAGAAAATGAAAATCGGTTTTGACTACGGGACGGCGAACTGTTCTGTCGCCATTATGCGCGACGGCAAGCCACAGTTGTTAGAGATGGAAAACGGCTCATCGCTGCTGCCTTCTATGCTTTGCGCGCCTACGCGTGAGGCGGTAAGCGAGTGGCTTTTCCGCCACCATGAAGTCCCGGCCACGGGCAGTGAAACCCAGGCGCTGCTGCGCCGGGCGGTGAGCTTTAACCGCGAAGAAGATATCGACGTGCTGCCCGGCAGCGTGAAGTTCGGTCTGAATTCGCTTAGCCAGTACATGGAAGATCCGGAAGAGGTCTACTTCGTTAAATCGCCGAAGTCCTTCCTGGGCGCCACCGGCCTGAAGCCGCAGCAGGTCGCGCTGTTTGAAGACCTGGTCTGCGCCATGATGCTGCACATTCGCAAGCAGGCAGAAAGCCAGCTTACCGGGACTATCGATCAGGCGGTGATTGGCCGGCCGATTAACTTCCAGGGGCTCGGCGGCGAAGAGGCCAACCAGCAGGCTCAGGGTATTCTGGAGCGCGCCGCGCACCGCGCTGGCTTCCGCGACGTTGTGTTCCAGTTTGAACCTGTTGCCGCAGGGCTTGATTTTGAAGCCACGCTGCAGGAAGAAAAACAGGTGCTGGTAGTCGATATCGGCGGCGGCACCACCGACTGCTCGGTGCTGCTGATGGGGCCAGAATGGCACCAGCGCCGTGACCGGGAGCAAAGCCTGCTCGGCCACAGCGGCTGCCGCGTGGGCGGTAACGACCTGGATATTATGCTGGCCTTCAAACAGCTGGCGCCGCTGCTCGGTATGGGCGGCCAGACGGAGAAAGGCATCGCGCTGCCGGTATTGCCCTGGTGGAACGCGGTGGCGATTAACGATGTTCCGGCGCAGAACGACTTCTACAGCACGGCTAACGGGCGCTCTCTTAACGAGCTTGTGCGCGACGCGCGTGAGCCGGAAAAAGTGGCTTACCTGCAAAAAGTCTGGCGTCAGCGCCTGAGCTATCGTCTCGTCCGTGCGGCAGAAGAGAGCAAAATTGCGCTGTCCAATAGCCAACAGGTTGCCACCATGCTGCCGTTTATTGCCCATGAAGTGGGCTGCGACATCAGCCAGCAGGCGCTGGAAACCGCCATCAGCCAGCCGCTGCATCGCATCATGGAGCAGGTCACGCTGGCAATGGAAAACAGCAACGCCAGGCCCGAGGTTATCTACCTGACCGGCGGCAGCGCACGTTCTCCGCTGCTGCGCCATGCTCTGGCCCAACAGTTGCCGAATATCCCGATTGCCGGAGGCGATGACTTCGGCTCGGTAACCCAGGGGCTTGCCCGCTGGGCAGACGTCGTGTTCAGATAATCATCTCAAAACTCAACTCATTAACTAAACCGCAGGTAACCTGCGGTTTTTTTATATCTGAAAACGCCTGTCCTTTTCCGGAAATTCCAGATGCAGCGAAAGTTTGCCGCCCAGGGCCTCAACGTAGCGCTTGAGGGTAAGAACCTTAAGATCGTTACCGCGTTGTTCGATGGCGGCTATCGCCGGCTGCGAAATACCCATTTTTTGCGCTACTTGCTTTTGAGAAAGTCCCTGCTCTTCACGCACCAGCTGCAGGCCAGTTTCCAGAATCAGGACTTCGGTCATTTTTCGGATCTCTGCCTGGTCTTCCGGCGAGAACCCGGCAATCACTTCAGTTAAGGTTTTCATATTCACTCTCCAGTTCTGCCAGGTGGTGCGCCAACTGCGTATCAGCCACTTTTATCAAAGTCTCATAAAACCGTTTGTTACCTGATTTATCTCCACCGCACAGCACAACGGCCCTGCGCCTTGGATCAAAAGCAAAAAATATTCGATACGGCTTCCCCCGCCACAGCAGGCGCAGCTCCTTCATATTGGGATAGCGGGAGCCTTTTACTGTATCAGCCTGCGGACGGCTCAACTCAGGCCCCCAGAACTCAAGATTTCCGAAGGCTGCCGCAAGCCGTTTGCGGAGATCCAAAGGCTGCGCCTGATACCAAAAATAGAAATAGTCGGTAAAAATTACGGTCCATGTCATCACTCACCTCATAAACTATAGGTTATACTTAATACATAAACCACAGTTTATTTTTCATTTCGTGAGGCGGCTATCTTTTACGCAAGACTATGCGCAACACCTCGGAAAAAGTATCGAGGTGAACGAATTTATTTGCCCACGAAAACAGCACTTACCCGCGATATGTTGCTAATCTGACAGTACTTCATATTTCCTCCATCATTACGGGGCTATTGATTACTAAACTAGTAACATTAAGCCTAATCGTTTCAGGAAGAGAACACGTCATTTATGAAAGGCACACAGACTTCTCGCTGGTTGTGGATTGCAGCATTTATTTTGGTGGTAATTGCCGCCGCCTGGTTCTGGCGAAGCCATAATTCCTCCCCGGAGAACCAGCCACAGGCGAAAGCTGGCCAGACGCAAGCCCAGGGTGGCCGTCGCGGGATGCGAGGCGGTGCGCTGGCCCCGGTTCAGGCCGCAACTGCAACCAGTGAAGCCGTGCCGCATTACTTAACCGGCCTTGGTACCATCACCGCGGCTAATACCGTGACCGTGCGCAGCCGCGTTGACGGGCAGCTGCTTGCTATTCATTTCCAGGAAGGTCAGCAGGTAAAAGCCGGTGACCTGCTGGCTGAAATCGACCCTAGCCAGTTTAAAGTTGCCCTGGCGCAGGCGCAGGGGCAGCTCGCTAAGGATCAGGCCACGCTTGCTAACGCTCGTCGCGACCTGGCCCGTTATCAGCAGTTGGTGAAAACTAACCTGGTTTCCCGCCAGGATCTGGACACTCAGCAGTCGCTGGTTGAATCCTCGCTTGGCACGGTTAAGGCCGATGAAGCAAGCGTTGCCAGCGCCCAGTTGCAGCTAAACTGGAGCCGCGTTACCGCGCCAATAGACGGTCGCGTTGGCCTGAAGCAGGTTGATATCGGGAACCAGATTTCCACCGGCGACACCAACGGGATTGTCGTGCTGACGCAAACGCACCCGATAGACCTTGTATTTACCCTGCCGGAAAACGACATTGCCACGGTGATTAAAGCGCAGAAGGCCGGTGAAACGCTGAGCGTTGAAGCCTGGGACCGCACCAACACCACAAAACTTAGCGCCGGCAAACTGCTTAGCCTTGATAACCAAATCGATACCACCACCGGCACCATCAAGCTCAAAGCCCGTTTTGATAATCAGGATGATGCCCTGTTCCCGAATCAGTTTGTGAACGCACGTATGCTGGTGGATACGCAGCAAAATGCGGTCGTGATCCCTGCTGGCGCGCTGCAAATGGGTAACGAAGGCCACTTCGTCTGGGTGTTGAACGCCGAGAACAAGGTCAGCAAGCATCTGGTTACGCCGGGGATTCAGGACAGCCAGAAAGTGGTCATTACCGCCGGGGTTTCCGCTGGCGATCGCGTAGTTACCGACGGCATCGACCGCCTGACCGAAGGTGCGCAGGTTGAAGTGGTGGAGCCACACAACGCGGCTGCCGACGAGGTGAAACCGGCGGCGCAGGCGAAGTCCGGGCACAAACGTAATGGAGCAAGCTCCTGATGCAGGTGTTACCTCCTGGTTCAACGGGCGGCCCTTCCCGCCTGTTTATTCTCCGTCCGGTTGCCACCACGCTATTGATGGTGGCTATCCTGCTGGCGGGGATCATTGGCTATCGCTTTCTGCCTGTTTCGGCGCTGCCGGAAGTAGACTATCCGACTATTCAGGTCGTCACTCTCTACCCTGGTGCGAGCCCGGATGTGATTACGTCGGCCATCACGGCGCCGCTCGAGCGCCAGTTTGGGCAAATGTCCGGCCTGAAGCAGATGTCATCGCAAAGCGCCGGTGGCGCGTCTGTCATCACCCTGCAATTCCAGCTCACGCTGGCGCTCGACGTTGCCGAACAGGAAGTGCAGGCGGCAATTAACGCCGCCACAAACCTTCTGCCAACCGACCTGCCAAACCCGCCGGTTTACAGCAAAGTTAATCCGGCAGATCCGCCGATCATGACGCTCGCTGTGACTTCAAGCGCCCTGCCGATGACGCAGGTTGAAGATATGGTGGAAACGCGCGTGGCGCAGAAAATTTCCCAGGTTTCCGGCGTGGGTCTGGTCACGCTTGCGGGCGGCCAGCGTCCTGCCGTTCGCGTTAAGCTGAATGCGCCTGCAATTGCCGCGCTTGGCCTGACCAGCGAAACCATTCGCACCGCCATCACCAGCGCCAACGTCAACTCGGCTAAAGGCAGCCTTGACGGCCCGGAACGCGCGGTCACGCTCTCCGCCAACGATCAGATGAAGTCGGCCCAGGAGTACCGCGATTTAATCATCGCTTACCAGAACGGCGCGCCTATCCGCCTGGGCGATATCGCCACCGTCGAACAAGGGGCAGAAAACAGCTGGCTCGGCGCGTGGGCGAACAAACAGCAGGCCATCGTGATGAACGTTCAGCGCCAGCCTGGCGCGAACATCATCGACACGGCGGACAGTATCCGCCAGATGCTGCCGACGCTGACCCAGAGCCTGCCGAAGTCGGTTGAAGTGAAGCTGCTGAGCGACCGCACCACCAACATTCGCGCCTCCGTGACGGACACCCAGCATGAGCTAATGCTGGCCATCGCGCTGGTGGTGATGATCATTTATCTGTTCCTGCGTAATGTCCCGGCAACCATCATTCCTGCCGTCGCCGTGCCGCTGTCGCTGGTCGGCACCTTTGCGGTGATGGTCTTTCTCGATTTCTCCATCAACAACCTGACGCTGATGGCGCTAACCATCGCCACCGGGTTCGTGGTGGATGACGCCATCGTGGTTATCGAGAATATCTCGCGCTACATCGAAAAAGGCGAGAAGCCGCTGGCCGCCGCGCTAAAAGGCGCAGGGGAAATAGGCTTTACCATTATCTCCCTCACCTTCTCGCTGATTGCCGTGCTGATCCCGCTGCTGTTTATGGGCGATATCGTGGGGCGTCTGTTCCGCGAGTTTGCGGTCACGCTGGCGATTTCCATTTTGATCTCCGCCGTAGTTTCGCTGACGCTCACCCCGATGATGTGCGCCAGGATGCTGAGCCACGAGTCGCTGCGTAAGCAAAACCGCTTCTCACGCGCCAGCGAAAAGATGTTCGATAATATTATTGCCGCCTATGGTCGCCTGCTGAGCAAGGTGCTGAACCATCCGTGGCTGACGCTTGGCGTGGCGTTTGGCACGCTGGCGCTGACCGTTGTGCTGTGGGTGTTCATTCCCAAAGGCTTCTTCCCTGTTCAGGATAACGGCATTATTCAGGGCACCCTGCAGGCGCCGCAGTCCGTCTCCTTCGCCAGCATGGCCCAGCGCCAGCAGCAGGTGGCAGACGTGATCCTGAAAGACCCGGCGGTGGAAAGCCTGACCTCGTTTGTCGGCGTTGACGGCACCAATCCTTCGCTGAACAGCGCCCGCCTGCAAATTAACCTTAAGCCGCTGAGCGAGCGTGACGACCGAATCCCGGGGGTTATCGACCGCCTGCAGCAAAATGTCGCCAGCGTACCGGGCGTGCAGCTCTATCTTCAGCCGATTCAGGATCTGACCATCGACACCACGGTGAGCCGCACCCAGTATCAGTTCACCTTACAGGCTACCTCGCTGGACGAGCTCAGCACCTGGGTGCCGCAATTAGAGAACAAGCTCAAAGAACTGCCGCAGCTCTCCGACATCAGCAGCGACTGGCAGGACCAGGGGCTGATGGCCTATGTCAACGTTGACCGCGACAGCGCCAGCCGCCTCGGCATCACCATGTCAGCGGTGGACAGCGCGCTGTATAACGCCTTCGGCCAGCGCCTGATTTCGACCATATACACCCAGGCAAACCAGTACCGCGTAGTGCTCGAACATGACACCAGCACCACGCCGGGGCTGAGCGCGCTCGACAACATTCGCCTGACCAGCAGCGACGGCGGCAGCATTCCGCTCAGCTCGATCGCAAAGGTGGAGCAACGGTTCGCCCCGCTTTCTATCAACCACCTGGACCAGTTCCCGTCCACCACGTTCTCCTTTAACGTGCCGGAAGGGCAGTCGCTGGGCGACGCCGTGAACGCCATTACCTCAGCGGAAAAAGCGCTGGAGATGCCGTCCGATATCACTACTCAGTTCCAGGGCAGCACCCTCGCCTTCCAGGCCGCGTTGGGCAGCACCATCTGGCTGATTATTGCCTCAGTCGTGGCGATGTACATCGTACTTGGCGTGCTGTATGAGAGCTTTATTCACCCGGTGACGATCCTGTCAACGCTGCCCACGGCGGGCGTTGGGGCGTTGCTCGCGCTGATGCTGGCGGGTGCGGAGCTGGACGTTATCGCGATAATCGGCATCATTTTGCTTATCGGTATCGTGAAGAAGAACGCGATCATGATGATCGACTTTGCGCTGGCCGCCGAGCGCGAACAGGGTATGGCACCTTACGAAGCCATTTATCAGGCCTGCCTGCTGCGCTTCCGCCCGATTCTGATGACCACGCTAGCCGCGCTGCTCGGCGCGCTGCCGCTGATGCTTTCAACCGGGGTTGGCGCAGAACTTCGCCGCCCGCTGGGCATCGGCATGGTCGGCGGCCTGCTGGTCAGCCAGGTGTTAACGCTGTTTACCACGCCGGTGATTTACCTGCTGTTCGACCGCCTGTCTCACTACACGCGCCGTCGTTTTGGCCGACAGCATGAGGAGGCGTAAGTGAAGTTCTTTGCCCTCTTCATTTATCGCCCGGTAGCGACGATTTTATTGACCGTTGCCATTACGCTGTGCGGCGTGCTGGGCTTTCGTTTGCTGCCGGTCGCACCGCTGCCGCAGGTGGATTTCCCGGTCATTATGGTCAGCGCCTCTCTGCCGGGCGCATCGCCGGAAACCATGGCGTCATCCGTGGCTACGCCGCTGGAACGCTCGCTGAGCCGCATTGCCGGGGTCAACGAAATGACCTCGTCCAGCTCGCTGGGTAGCACCCGCATTATTCTGGAGTTTAATTTTGACCGCGACATCAACGGGGCCGCGCGTGACGTACAGGCGGCAATAAATGCCGCCCAAAGCCTGCTGCCAAGCGGTATGCCGGGGCGCCCCACCTACCGCAAAGCCAATCCGTCCGATGCGCCAATCATGATCCTGACGCTCACCTCCGACACGCTGTCGCAGGGTGAGCTGTACGATTTCGCCTCTACCCAGCTGGCGCAGACCGTGTCGCAGATTGACGGCGTGGGCGATGTTGACGTCGGCGGGAGTTCGCTCCCGGCGGTACGCGTTGACCTCAATCCGCAGGCGCTGTTTAACCAGGGCGTGTCGCTTGACGCCGTCCGCACCGCCATCAGCAACGCCAACGTTCGCCGCCCTCAGGGCGCGGTAGAAGACGACACGCGTCGCTGGCAAATTCAGACCAACGATGAGCTGAAAAAAGCGGCGGAATATATGCCGCTCATCGTGCACTACAACAACGGGTCGGCGGTGCGGCTGAAGGATGTCGCTAACGTCACCGACAGCGTTCAGGACGTGCGTAACGCCGGGATGACCAACGCTAAACCGGCCATTTTGCTGATGATCCGCAAATCGCAGGAAGCGAACATCATCGAAACCGTCGACCGCATTCGCGCCAAAATTCCTGAATTAAGAGAGACCATTCCGGCCTCCATTGACCTCCAGGTGGCTCAGGACCGTTCACCGACCATTCGCGCCTCGCTGGAAGAAGTTGAGCAGTCGCTGATCATTTCCGTTTCACTGGTGATCCTGGTTGTCTTCCTGTTCCTCCGTTCAGGACGAGCCACCTTTATTCCCGCAGTGGCGGTGCCGGTTTCGCTGATCGGCACCTTTGCCGCCATGTACCTGTGCGGCTTCAGCCTGAATAACCTGTCGCTGATGGCGCTGACCATCGCCACCGGCTTCGTCGTCGATGACGCCATCGTGGTGCTGGAGAACATTTCACGCCACCTTGAAGCGGGCATAAAACCAATGCAGGCGGCGCTGCAGGGCGTGCGCGAGGTCGGCTTTACCGTGCTGTCCATGAGCCTGTCGCTGGTCGCGGTCTTCCTGCCGCTGCTGCTGATGGGCGGGCTGCCGGGGCGCTTATTCCGCGAATTTGCGGTCACGCTTTCGGTAGCTATCGGCATTTCGCTGGTGGTTTCGCTCACGTTAACCCCGATGATGTGCGGCTGGCTGCTGAAAAACCGTCCGCCGGAAAAAAGAAACAAAAACCGGGGATTTGGCCGCCTGCTAATCGCCATGCAGGGCGGCTACGCGCGCTCGCTGAAATGGGTGCTAAACCATACGCGGCTGGTGGGCGTGGTGCTTTTAGGCACGATTGCGCTGAGCATTTGGCTCTATATCGCCATTCCAAAAACCTTCTTCCCGGAGCAGGATACCGGCAGGCTGATGGGCAATATTCAGGCCGATCAGAGCATCTCTTTCCAGGCGATGCGCGGCAAGCTGCAGGACTTTATGAAAATTATTCGTGAAGATCCGGCGGTGGACAACGTCACCGGCTTTACCGGCGGCTCCAGGGTTAACAGCGGCATGATGTTCATCTCCCTCAAACCGCTGAGCGAACGCAGCGAAACCGCCCAGCAGGTCATTGACCGGCTGCGGGGCAAGCTCGCGAAAGAGCCGGGGGCCAACCTCTACCTGATGGCGGTGCAGGATATTCGGGTCGGCGGCCGCCAGGCCAACGCCAGCTATCAGTACACCCTGCTTTCGGATGATTTAAGCGCCCTGCGCGAGTGGGAGCCCAAAATTCGTAAGGCGCTGGCGGCGCTGCCCGAGCTGGCGGACGTTAACTCCGACCAGCAGGATAATGGCTCGGAAATGGACCTGATTTACGACCGCGAAACCATGGCCCGGCTGGGCATCAGCGTCTCGGATGCCAATAACCTGCTGAACAACGCCTTTGGTCAGCGCCAGATTTCCACCATCTACCAGCCGCTAAACCAGTACAAAGTGGTGATGGAGGTCGACCCGCGCTACACCCAGGACATCAGTTCGCTTAACCAGATGTTCGTGATTAACGGCGAAGGCAAATCCATTCCCCTGTCCTACTTTGCCAAATGGCAGCCGGCAAACGCGCCGCTGTCGGTCAACCATCAGGGGCTGTCCGCCGCGTCGACCATCTCGTTCAACCTGCCGGACGGGGTTTCGCTTTCCGAAGCCAGTGACGCCATCGACAGGACGATGACCTCGCTGGGCGTGCCGTCCACCGTGCGTGGCAGCTACGCCGGGACGGCACAGGTGTTCCAGCAGACCATGAACTCGCAGGTGATCCTGATCCTGGCGGCAATTGCCACGGTGTATATCGTGCTCGGCATGCTGTATGAAAGCTACGTTCATCCGCTGACCATCCTCTCGACGCTGCCTTCCGCAGGCGTTGGGGCACTGCTGGCGCTGGAACTTTTCAGCGCCCCCTTCAGCCTGATTGCGCTAATCGGTATCATGCTGCTGATTGGCATCGTGAAGAAAAACGCCATCATGATGGTGGACTTCGCGATAGAGGCGCAGCGTAAGGGCGAATTAACGCCGGAAGAGGCTATTTTCCAGGCCTGCCTGCTGCGCTTCCGCCCGATTATGATGACCACGCTGGCCGCGCTGTTTGGGGCGTTACCGCTGGTGCTGACCAGCGGCGACGGCGCAGAGTTGCGCCAGCCGTTGGGGATAACCATCGTCGGTGGACTGGTGGTGAGCCAGCTGCTGACGCTCTACACCACGCCGGTGGTTTACCTGTTCTTCGATCGACTGAGATTGCGCTTTAGCCGCAAGCCCCGTGAAAGTAAGGCTCTGTCCGTATGACTGATTTGCCCACCGCCGTCCGCTGGCAGTTATGGATTGTCGCTTTTGGCTTCTTTATGCAGGCGCTGGACACCACGATTGTTAACACCGCCCTCCCCTCGATGGCGCATAGCCTGGGCGTAAGCCCGCTGCATATGCACTCGGTGGTGGTGGCCTACGTTTTAACGGTCGCGGTGATGCTTCCGGCGAGCGGCTGGCTGGCGGACAGGGTGGGCGTGCGCAATATCTTCTTCACCGCGATTATTCTTTTCACCCTGGGCTCCCTGTTTTGCTCTAACGCCTCCTCGCTTAACGAGCTGGTGCTAGCGCGCGTGGTTCAGGGGATTGGCGGCGCAATGATGGTGCCGGTGGGGCGGCTGACGGTGATGAAAATCGTGCCTCGTGCGCAATACATGGCGGCGATGACCTTCGTGACAATTCCGGGCCAGGTTGGCCCGCTGCTCGGCCCCGCACTCGGCGGCGTGCTGGTGGAATACGCTTCATGGCATTGGATTTTCCTGATTAATATTCCAGTCGGCATCGTCGGGGCGATTGCCACCCTGTGGCTGATGCCGAACTACACTATGCAAACCCGCCGCTTTGATATCTCCGGCTTCCTTCTGCTGGCGTTCGGCATGGCGGCGCTGACGATTGCCCTCGACGGTCAAAAGGGCCTGGGCATTTCCAGCGAAATGCTCGGGCTGCTGATCCTCGGCGGCGTTATCGCCATCCTGCTTTACCTGTGGCATGCGCGAGGCAACGAAAACGCGCTGTTCAATCTCAATCTGTTTAACACCAAAACGTTTTCACTCGGCCTGCTGGGCAGCCTCTGCGGGCGCATAGGCAGCGGCATGTTGCCCTTTATGACGCCGGTGTTTTTGCAGATAGGATTAGGCTTCTCCCCGTTCCACGCCGGGCTGATGATGGTCCCGATGGTGCTCGGCAGCATGGGCATGAAGCGTATTGTCGTGCAGGTGGTCAACCGCTTCGGCTACCGCAACGTGCTGGTCGCCGCCACGCTCGGCCTGGCGCTGATCACGCTGATGTTTATGGCCACCGCCCTGATGGGCTGGTTCTGGCTATTGCCGGTGGTGCTGTTTGTGCAGGGCATGGTCAACTCTATGCGCTTCTCTTCGATGAATACCCTGACGCTAAAAGATCTGCCGGATGACCTCGCCAGCGGCGGCAACAGCATGCTGTCGATGGTGATGCAGCTCTCGATGAGTATCGGCGTCACCGTAGCCGGGCTGCTGCTGGGCATGTTCGGCCACCAGCAGCTTCCGGCTGGCGGAGAACAGGCCCACGGCATCTTTATGTATACCTATTTCTGTATGGCGCTGGTGATTGCGCTCCCGGCGCTGCTGTTTGCCCGCGTCCCTAATGAACGTTCGGAAAATGCGGTGATTAGCCGTCGCAAAAGGAGCGAAACATGAAACTCTGGCGCTCCGGTATTACCGGTAAGTTATTTTTAGCGATTTTCTCTACCTGCCTGCTGGTGCTGGCCATCATGCACTGGGGCGTGAGGTTAAGCTTTGAACGCGGCTTCATCGACTACATCAAGCGCGGTAATACCCAGCGTATTGAGATGCTGAGTGATGCCCTGGGCGAACAGTATGCGCTGCATGGAAACTGGCGCTTCCTGCGGCACAACGATAGGTTTGTCTTTCAGATTTTACGTTCGTTTGAGCGCGACGGTGATGAAGCACACGGCATGCCGCCCCAGGGTTGGCGCACCAAGTTTTGGGTGGTCGATCAAAACTCTCAGGTACTGGTTGGCCCACGAGAGAAACTCCCCCACGACGGGATGCGCAAAGCGATTAACGTCAACGGCCAGGACGTTGGCTGGGTGATAGCCTCCCCCGTTGAGAGGCTTACGCGCAACACCGATATTAACTTCGATCGCCAGCAGCGGCGCACCAGCTGGATAATCGTCGCGCTGTCCAGCCTGCTTGCCGCAGCGGCAACGTTCCTGCTCGCCCGAGGCCTGCTGGCGCCGGTAAAACGCCTGGTTGAGGGCACGCACAAGCTTGCCGCCGGTGACTTTACTACCCGGGTTACGGTCAGCAGTCAGGATGAGCTGGGGCGGCTGGCGCAGGACTTTAACCAGCTCGCCAGCACGCTGGAAAAGAACCATAAAATGCGCCGGGCCTATATGGCGGATATTTCCCACGAGCTGCGAACGCCGCTGGCCGTCCTGCGCGGCGAGCTGGAGGCGATTCAGGACGGCGTGCGACAGTTTACGCCGGACTCCGTGACCTCGCTGCAAATGGAGGTTGCCACCCTGACCAAGCTGGTCGACGACCTGCACCAGCTTTCCATGTCGGACGAAGGCGCGCTGGCCTACCAGAAGAAACCGCTGGATATTATTACGCTGCTGGAGGTCGTTGCCGGAGCATTCCGATCCCGTTTTGATTCGCGCGGGCTGACAATACGCCTCGATTTACCCGACTCGGCCGTGATTTTTGGTGACGGCGACCGCCTGATGCAGCTATTCAACAACCTGCTGGAAAACAGCCTGCGCTACACCGACAGCGGCGGACAGCTGGTCATCAGCGGCAAAGTCGTGAATCAGCAGTTTGTGATGAGCTTTGACGACAGCGGGCCCGGCGTCTCGGACGAGCAGCTAGGCCAGCTGTTTGACAGATTCTACCGCGCCGAAGGCTCCCGCAACCGCGCCAGCGGCGGCTCCGGCCTCGGCCTGTCTATCTGCCAGAATATCGTGACCGCCCACGGCGGAACGCTCACCGCCAATCATTCGCGCTTTGGCGGCGTTAGCATTACAGTTGAAATTCCTCTGGAAACAGAAACGTCGAGGACACTATGACCGAGCTACCGATTGACGAAAACACGCCGCGCATTCTGATCGTGGAAGATGAACCAAAGCTTGGGCAATTGCTCATCGACTACCTCCGCGCGGCAAGCTACGCCCCTATCCTGCTGAGCCACGGCGATGAAGTGCTGCCGTTTGTTCGCCATACGCCGCCAGACATGATTCTGCTGGACCTGATGCTGCCGGGCACCGACGGCCTGACGCTGTGTAAAGAGATTCGCCGCTTCTCCGAAGTCCCGATTGTAATGGTAACGGCGAAGATTGAAGAGATAGACCGCCTGCTGGGGCTGGAAATTGGCGCAGACGACTACATTTGTAAACCCTACAGCCCGCGTGAAGTGGTGGCCCGCGTCAAAACCATTTTGCGCCGCTGTAAACGCCAGGTCGCTATATCCTCAGGCTCGGAACAAAGCTCGCTGGTCATTGATGAAGGCCGTTTTCAGGCTATCTGGCGCGATAAGCTGCTGGATCTCACGCCCGCTGAGTTTCGCCTGCTCAAAACCCTTTCTCATGAGCCGGGAAAAGTGTTTTCACGCGAAATGCTGCTGAATCATCTGTATGACGATTACCGCGTGGTCACCGACCGCACCATCGACAGCCATATCAAAAACCTGCGCCGCAAGCTTGAGGCGCTGGATGCCGATCAGTCATTTATTCGCGCCGTTTACGGGGTGGGTTACCGCTGGGAAGCCGACGCGGGGCGGGTGATTTAACCTGCCGCCACGGAAGAGAAACAGCCGCTCATCGCCTGAATCCGCAAGACGGTTTACTCCCCCGTCTTGCGGCGCTACAATTCCCGCCCTTAAATTGTGGTAATCCACTCGACTTTAGCCGCTTCACCAGGTGGAGCGGTTCTGACCTGATATCAGACCGAGAACTTCATGTTTAAACCAGAACTCCTTTCCCCGGCGGGAACGCTGAAAAACATGCGTTACGCTTTCGCCTATGGCGCGGATGCCGTCTACGCGGGCCAGCCTCGCTACTCGCTGCGCGTGCGCAATAACGAATTCAACCACGAAAACCTCCAGCTCGGGATCAACGAAGCCCACGCGCTGGGTAAAAAATTCTACGTGGTGGTGAACATTGCCCCGCATAACGCCAAGCTGAAGACCTTTATTCGCGACCTCAAGCCGGTCATTGATATGGGCCCGGATGCGCTGATCATGTCCGATCCAGGCCTCATCATGATGGTGCGCGAGGCGTTCCCGGCAATGGACGTTCACCTTTCGGTGCAGGCTAACGCCGTTAACTGGGCGACCGTGAAGTTCTGGAAACAAATGGGGCTGACGCGCGTGATCCTTTCCCGCGAGCTGTCGCTGGAAGAAATCGCCGAAATCCGCGAGCAGGTTCCTGAAATGGAGCTGGAGATCTTCGTCCACGGCGCGCTGTGCATGGCGTATTCCGGCCGCTGCCTGCTGTCCGGCTACATCAACAAGCGCGACCCTAACCAGGGGACCTGCACCAACGCCTGCCGCTGGGAATATAAAGTTCAGGAAGGCAAAGAGGACGACATCGGCAACATCGTTCACGTGCACGAGCCTATTCCGGTGCAAAACGTCGAGCCTACGCTGGGCGTCGGCGCCCCGACTGACAAAGTGTTTATGGTGGAAGAAGCCAAACGTCCGGGCGAATACATGACCGCCTTTGAAGACGAGCACGGCACCTACATCATGAACTCGAAAGATTTGCGCGCCATCGAGCACGTAGAACGCCTGACCAAAATGGGCGTCCACTCGCTGAAAATCGAAGGCCGTACTAAGTCCTACTACTACTGTGCGCGTACCGCCCAGGTCTATCGCCGTGCGATCGACGACGCCGCAGCGGGCAAACCGTTTGACCCAACGCTGCTGCAAACGCTGGAAGGGCTGGCGCACCGTGGCTATACCGAAGGTTTCCTGCGTCGCCATACTCACGACAGCCACCAGAATTATGAATACGGCCACTCCGTTTCCGAGAGCCAGCAGTTTGTGGGTGAGTTTACCGGCGAGCGCCGGGGCGATCTCGCGGCCGTGGCGGTGAAAAACAAATTCCTGCTGGGCGACAGCCTGGAGATGATGACCCCGCAGGGCAACATCACCTTCACGCTGGACACGCTGGAAAACGGTAAGGCCCAGCCGATAGAGGTTGCTCCGGGCGACGGTCATACCGTATGGATGCCTGTCCCTCAGGAGATAGCGCTGGATTATGCTCTGCTAATGCGCAACCTCGCTGGTCAGACAACCCGTAAACCGCACGCAAACTAGTGAATCAGGGTTATTTTTCCGCGCTAAGACCATTCTTAGAAACCGATCACATTCGGTTACACAAGATAGCGTTATTATCCGCGAGCTGAAAAACATAACCCATAAATGCTAGCTGTACCAGGAACCACCTCCTTGGCCTGCGCAATCTCCCTTGCGCAGGCTTTCTTTTTTCTGCTGTTTCAGCCAGTTCTTACTCCCCCGGCCCCGCTTTGCTCTACACTTTGATAATGCTCATTTTTCTGAGGTAAGTCATGGAGACATCCCCGCTTTCATTTTTGATACTTAACGGCAAGGGTGCCGGTCATCCGCTGCTGCGTGAAGCCGTGCATACCCTGCGTGAGGAAGGTTACACGCTGCATATCCGCGTGACCTGGGAAAAAGGAGACGCGGAACGCTACATCAAGGAAGCTCTGAGCCTTGGCGTGGACACCGTAGTTGCCGGAGGTGGAGACGGCACGATCAATGAGATTGCCACCTGCCTGGTAAAACTTGCCCCCGCCAGCCGCCCGGCGTTGGGTATTTTGCCCTTAGGCACGGCCAACGACTTTGCCACCAGCGCGGGTATTCCGGAAGATTTTGAAAAAGCGCTGCGCCTGGCGCTGTTCGGCAAAGCCGCCAACATCGACCTGGTGCAGGTAAACGAAGATGCCTACTTCATCAACATGGCGACCGGTGGATTTGGCACACGCATCACCACCGAGACGCCGGAAAAACTCAAAGCCGCACTCGGCGGCGTCTCTTATTTTATTCATGGGCTGATGCGCATGGACATGCTGAAGCCGGACCGCTGTGATATTCGTGGGGAAGGTTTTAGCTGGCAGGGTGATGCGCTGGTGATAGGCATCGGCAACGGCCGCCAGGCCGGCGGCGGGCAGCAGCTTTGCCCGGAAGCCCTGATTAACGACGGGCTGCTCGAGCTAAGGATTTTTACCGGTGAAGACCTGCTTCCCGCGCTGTTAACTACGCTGACGCGCCCGGATGAAAACCCTAACATCATTGAAGGGAAATCGGCCTGGTTCGAGATTTCCGCCCCGCACGATATTACTTTTAATCTGGACGGAGAACCGCTGAGCGGCCGGCATTTCCGGATTGAAATCCACCCTAATGCGCTGGCCTGTCGTTTGCCGCCTAATTGCCCGCTACTGGGGTAGCTTGTTTCCCCCTCACCCTCCGAGGGGGTAAACAATATCTGCTACTTTCTCCCCTCTGCGCACTCTAATAGCTACATTTTCCCTTCAAATCTTCCGGGAGATATATATCACTCCGCAGTTATTCCGTTCACCCGTAGATCTGTTTTCCCCTACACGTTCAGAGTACGGTGAACGTGTCCGGGGGATAACGCCATCCCCCGGACAGCCCCGGCGCCCGGCGAGCTCATCGCCGCTGAAGCGGTAAACCCACCGGCTATCACCCAAACAGTCAGGGTCGTTCGCGATTCGTTCCCGACGATCGCTCTCTTTCGCTGCTCTCGGCAGCTCAACCCCGCCTGAGTTGGGTCATCACCGGGGGCGATGAGAGCCGGGAACAAGGTCGTAGCTGTGGAACTTGCAGCGACTTTTATGTTCAGCGTG